>Ga0209407_1002320_pt1 | contig 17976 bp, 10 predicted proteins | sample AD_JPNHG3_MetaG_FD_184410 | JGI IMG/M metagenome (GOLD analysis project Ga0209407, IMG submission 184410) | Active sludge microbial communities of municipal wastewater-treating anaerobic digesters from Japan - AD_JPNHG3_MetaG (SPAdes) (version 2) | ecosystem: Engineered > Bioreactor > Anaerobic... | reverse complement strand
GTTGACTTTATTCTCTCCGTAGCCGCCGTATGGCACGAGCAGCACGCCCTCCGCGACATCGATGTCGCCGGAGAAGGTAGAGCTGTGGTTCGCCAGACTCAGTGTGCCGGCGCCCTTCTTGCCCAGATTGCTGGGAATGGGGTAGTACTGGAAGTTACCATACGGCACCGGGCCGTCGTCGATCTGCATGGCGATCGTCACGTCGGGATCGGCGTTGCCGGTGATGTCGTCTGTGATGAAATACACCATGCCGTTGATGCCGCAACGCAGCAGGCTGGTGTTGTTGTTGGCGAGGGTGTAGGCGTTCGTGCCCTTAAAGGTGACATCGCCATCGAAATAGAAGGTGCCCCATCTGCCAGAAACCAACAGATTCGGCGTGACCACATTGGTGTAGGCCGCCTCGAAAGCGTTTGTGCTCGTCGCGATCGTCACGCCACCTTCGGTGACTTCATAGACATCGGATTGGTAAATGAAATTGGTGAAGGCGACAGAAATCGTATTCGTGTACTGCGCCGAGATCTCGTCGATGGGGGTGGCGAGGTACGTGGTGACCGTATTCGCGGAAATCTGATTGGTCACGGTTGTCGTCTCACCACCGGTGGTCGTGCTGACGACCTGGTTGGAGACCGTGACCACGTTGGCGGCGTTGGTATAGTAATCGGGCTTGTACCAAGCGCTGCCGGCGGAATGTCCGGAGTACTCCAGCTTCGCGTTGTTGAAGATCAGCGGCCCGAACGAGTTGACCTTGTCCGCGGTCTGCTTCAGTGTGCCGCCGTCGATCTCGATGGTGATCAACGAGCGCGAATAGGCCTGCCCCATCACGTCGGATTGGTTGAAGTGCAGCAGCGCATTCGTGCCCACATAGAGGCGGTGCGGCACCCGGGGGTTGCCCAGCGGCGAGAAGGGATTGGTCTGGGAAACCTGCCTGCCGTTCAAAAACAGCGTGCCTTCGACCACGCTGACGTCCCCCGTGTAGAAATTCTTCGGGTAGCTGAGCTCCAGCGTGCCCGGCCCTTTCTTGGTGAAGCGGGTGTTCACGCCGTTGTCGTAAGGCGTGTAGCCGATGGGGAGCCCGAAGATGACGTCGGAGTTGGCGTTTCCGGTGATGTCTGCGACAACCAGATCGCTCGGCTCGTACTTGCCGAAGGTGAAGCCGCAGGTGCTCTCGTTGCCGACGACCGGGAAGTTATAGACGTTCGTCCCGCAGAAAACGACGTTGCTGCCGAAGATCACCGATCCCCAGTAGCGAAAGCCGGCGGGCTGTCCGCCCGAATACGTCAGCTTGGCGTTGTCGAAAATCACGGGACCGACGATGTTGCCCCAATCCGGAGCCATGTTCAGCGTGCCGCCGACGATGTTCAGCGTCGTCAGGATGGGGCTCGTCGACGTGCCGGCCCCGAAGGTGCCGCAGTTCTTGAGCGTCAGCGCGGCGCCGTTCGTCACCGTGATCGTCCGCGCCGCGCGGGGATTGCCCAGCGTCCCGTATGTGGCGTTCACCGCATCGTTGTTGGCGTCGGAGATCAACTCCCCGCCCTCGATCAAGATATCGCCCTCAAACGTGTGTTCGCTGTTTTTGATCGTCAGTGTGCCGGAACCGCTTTTCACAAAGTTGGTCGCGCCACCCAGCTTGCTTCCCGCCAAGCTGTAATGGGCCGACGAATTTGAAAACACAACCGATCCGGCAGAGACGGTCTCTGTTAGAGTCACGTTTGTCACGTCGGTTGAATCGTCGAACCGGACATCCGATCCCGGAACAAACTGAACGGGTGCGCCTTCCTCATCAAACCAATTCACATCCGTTCCATTCCAAGATGCGCTTGCGGATCCCTGCCAGACCTGTTGCCCGGCAAGCCCGCCGATCACACACAAGCTCCACACACACCCAACACCGAAGCCTCGCAGTCCCGGTAGTCTGTCGATATTCATCTTTAACTCCTTCTTTTGGGGTTTGTTCACTATCCGCCTGTCATGCTTGAATTTTATCAGACACACAGGGCCATTTTATACTAAAATAAAAGGGTATTTTGTGTGTGAAAATGATTAGTTATGCGTTACTATGTATCCTCTTGGTAAACAAAAAGGGTATTTTATGCCCAGTTTGCCACGCACCGGAGGAGGCAAGCGATGGCCCCTGAAAAGAAATCCGCAGCTCTGACCCAGCGTGAGCAGGCAGTTCTGCACCATGTCTGCGCCGGGGATAGCCGGCAGAAGATTGCCGCCAAGCTCGGCATCAGCCTGGGCACGGTCAGCGTGCATGTGAAGCACGCCTACCGAAAGTTAGGGGCCCATTCCCGTCAGGAGGCCCGGCGCCTCTTTCTCGCGCAGCGCGCAGCCGTCGGCCCGCGTCCTCGCGCCTTCCGCCAGCAGGTGATGCTCGCGCTGGACCAAGGCTTCTCGCGCTCGCGCGCCTTGATGTTCGACCACGCGGGCCGACTGATCGCCCTTGCCGAAAAGCCGGTCTCGCACGCTGTGCCACGCGCAGGATGGGTCGAGCAGGACCCGATGGAGCTATGGGCGACACAGGCCGGCGTCGCCGCCGAAGCTGTCGCCTCGGCCGGACTGGAGCCATACGACATCGCGGCCCTCGGCATCACCAACCAGCGCGAAACGACGCTGCTCTGGCACCGCGAAACCGGTCGGCCGATCTACCCGGCCATCGTCTGGTCGGACCTGCGCACGCGCGCCAGGTGCGACGCCCTCTTCGCAGACGGCCGCGCCGAATGGGTCCGCCAAAAGACCGGTCTGCTGCCGACGACCTTCGCCAGCGCCTTCAAGATCGCCTGGATCTTGGACCATGTTCCGAACGCCCGCAGGCTGGCCGCGGCCGGCAAACTCTGTTTCGGCACGGTCGACACCTGGCTGGTCTGGAACTGCACCGGCCGCGCCCTTCACGTCACCGACGCCTCCAACGCCTCGAGGACGCTGCTCTACAACATCGACCGGCGGCAGTGGGATCCGGAGCTGCTGCGTTTCTTCAACATCCCGGCCTCGATCTTGCCGCGCATCTGCTCATCGGCCGGCGCTTTTGGACAAACCGTCCCGCCCTTCTCGCCCGCGGCCGTGCCCATCACCGGCATCCTGGGGGACCAGCAGGCCTCTCTGCTGGGCATGCAGTGCCTCAAGCCGGGCATGGTTAAAAGCTCGTACGGCACGGGGTGCTTCACCATGATGACAATCGGCCCCAAACCAATCCGTTCGCGCTCGGACCTTTTCACAACCGTGGCGTGGGAGATCAAAGGTCGGCCGACCTATGCGCTGGAAGGGTGTGTCTTTTCCTGCGAGTCGACCCTGCGCTGGCTGCGCGAAACCCTGTTCGAACTGCACCCGCCGGCCGCGCTGGACACGCTGTTCGCCTCGGTCCCCGACAGCGGCGGCGTCACCTTTCTGCCCGCCTTTGAAGGGCTGGGCGCGCCCCTGTGGCGGCCTGACGCGCGTGCCAGCTTGAGCGGCCTCTCGCTGTCCACGACACGCGGGCATCTGGTGCGCGCGGCGCTCGAGGGCCTCTCGCACCAAGTGCAGGAAGTCGTGCAGCGCATGGCCGCCGACGCCGGCATCACGCCCGCCGACATCCGCTTGGACGGACGCAACGCACAGGACACGCTGGCGCAGTGCCTGGCGGATCTCTCACGCCTGCCGGTGCTGCGCTACTACGGACGCGAGCCGCGCGCCTTCGGCGCCGCCTGGCTGGCCGCCCAGGCGATCGGCTTCTGGGCGCCTGCAAGCCCGTTCGGCGACAAAATGCCGGTCGAGCGCGTCTTTCAGCCCGGTCTGTCGCCCGCGGCCGAAACAGCCGCGGGCGCACAGCTCCTTACGCGTCAGGCACATCAGACAGCGGAATGTTGAGCGCTTTGGCGACGCCCGCACCGTATTTCGGATCCGCCTTGAGACAGTGCCGGATGTGGCGCAGCTTGATCTCCTTGGGGATATCGCCCATGGCCCGCGCCGTGTTGGCGAAGAGCCGCTCCTGCTCGTCCGGCGGCATGATGCGGAAGAGGTTGCCGGGCTGGCTGAAGTAGTCGGCGTCATCCTCGCGGAAGTTCCAGTGGTCGGCGTCGCCGCTGATCTTGAGCGGCGGTTCGCGGAACTCGGGCTGCTCCTGCCACTGGCCGAAGCCGTTAGGCTCGTAGCCGAGCGTGCTGCCGTAGTTTCCGTCCACGCGCATCGCGCCGTCGCGGTGGTAGCTGTGGAAGGGGCAGCGCGCCCGGTTGACCGGAATGAGATGGTGGTTGACACCCAAGCGGTAGCGCTGCGCGTCGCCGTACGAGAAGAGCCGTCCCTGCAGCATCTTGTCGGGCGAGAAGCCGATGCCGGGCACGATGTTGGCGGGATTGAACGCCGCCTGCTCGACCTCGGCGAAGTAGTTTTCGGGGTTGCGGTTCAGCTCCATCACGCCCACCTCGATCAGCGGGTAGTCCTTGTGCGGCCACACCTTCGTGAGATCGAACGGATGGTAAGGAACCTTCTCGGCGTCCAGCTCCGGCATCACCTGGATGCTGAGCGTCCAGCGCGGGAAGTCGCCCTTTTCGATGTGACCGTAGAGGTCGCGCTGATGGCTCTCGCGGCACTTGCCGATGATGGCCTCGGCCTCTTCGTCGGTCAGGTTCTTGATGCCCTGCTGGGTCTTGAAGTGGAACTTCACCCAGAAGCGCTCGTTCTGCGCGTTGATCATGCTGTAGGTGTGGCTGCCGTATCCGTTCATGGTCCGGTAGGAGGCCGGGATGCCGCGGTCGCTCATCACGACCGTCACTTGGTGCAGCGCCTCGGGCAGCAAGGTCCAGAAATCCCAGTTGTTGAGCGCGCTGCGCAGGTTGGTGCGCGGGTCGCGTTTGACCACGTGGTTCAGGTCCGGAAACTTGAGCGGGTCGCGCAGGAAGAAGACCGGCGTGTTGTTGCCCACAAGGTCCCAGTTGCCCTGGTCGGTGTAGAACTTGATCGCAAAGCCGCGAATGTCGCGCTCGGCGTCCGCCGCGCCGCGCTCGCCCGCCACGGTTGAAAAGCGCACAAAGAGGTCGGTCTTCTTGCCCACCTCGGCAAAGATCGACGCGCGCGTGTAGGCCGTGATGTCGTTCGTCACCGTAAAGGTGCCGTACGCGCCCGAGCCTTTGGCGTGCATGCGCCGTTCCGGAATCACTTCACGGTCGAAGTGCGCGAGTTTTTCGAGGAACCACGTGTCCTGCAACAACTGGGGGCCGCGCTTGCCGGCGGTCATCACATTGTTGTTGTCGGCGACGGGCGCACCGGCGTTGTTGGTGAGTTTTGTGTCGGATGCCATGCTCGTTCTCCCTCTTTGATCGAGACTCCGGGACAGAAGTTTCAACCGTTTATGGGTGACAGCGTACAACCCTGCGATCATCATGTCAATCTATGATCGCCCATGGGCGCATGGCGTTAAAGGGACTGTCCGGATATCGGAGTCGACGCATCAACGAAAAAGACCGGTTGGTTTATAAGGTTGGCAATGCTGTGCAGGGGTCATCCGTGCCGACCGACAGTGACGCGCTGTTCCGGCGCGTCGGCGACGAGCCACAGTCCGGCCGGCTCGAGCCGGTCGGCGCGCAGCAGGCGCAGCACCGGTCGCACGGCCGGCGCGAGATCGGGCACGAGGTCCGGCAGGCAGTCGTCGCCGGACGCGAGGCGCGCCACGTCGAGCCGGTTTCCCGGGCGTTCCGGAAAGAGCGCGAAGTAGAGCATGTTCATCTCAACCAGCTCGCCGAAGAAGTGGGTGCCCAGCGAGATGTCGGGCGTCAGCGCGGCGTGCATCTGCGCGACCTCGCACAGCGCGGCGATGTGGTTGATCTCGGAAAAGGTGACCGGTACGCCGAGCGATGCCATGTGCGTGCCCCAGCGGCCGGGGCCGAGCGCCAGCACGGTGCCGCCCAGCCGGCCGAGCGCGCGGTTCACCGCGCCGATCGAGCGCGCCACCTCGTGCCGGACGTTCTCCGGCAGCGTGCCGTAGCGCGCGGGATCGACCACCAGCAGCCAGTCCAGGCGCGTCATGCGGCTGTGGCCGACCACCGCGCCCTGGCTCAGCAGCAGCGCCTCGTCCGCCGCGATGTTCAGCCGCGGCATGTCGGGCGTGTGCGTGCCCTGCACGTGCAGCGGACGGCACTGCAGCAGATTGATGCGGTACTGCCGGCTGTCGATGAAGTTGACGGCGAACTCCACATCCACCGGCCGCGCATAAGCGGTCTCCAATGCGCGTAACACTTCGCGCATGTCGTCCACAAAACCGGTTTCCGTCAACAACCGGTCAAAGGTCAGGATGCGGTGGGTGCGGCCCTGGCGCAGCGCCTGCTCGTCAAGCGAGGTGAAGAGGTCGATCGGCGCATCCCGCACATCGCCGAGCAGGTCGTCGAACCAGCATGACTGCAGATCGTCGGCCTTGAGATCGATGACGTCGACGCGCCGTTGCGAATGGCGGCAAACCTCTTCGAAATCCGGTTCCGGACGGCGCAGCGGCGCGTTGAGCGCGACCACGCGCGTGTAGTCGTCATCGACGCGGTCGACCGCGCGTGTGCCGAGCCCGTAGACCAGGCGGATCACGCCGGCCTTGGGGTCAATCTCCTTGCTCCAGACGAAGGGATTGTAGGAGAAGCCCACCCCGGCAAGATGCGGATAGAAGGTGTGGTCTTGCAGCACACCGGTCACGCGCATCACGAGCAACGCCATCTGTTCGTCGCGTTCCAGCAGGTTGTGGCGGGCGCGGTAGTTGAGCGCCTCGACGCTCATGGTGCTGGCGTAGACGGTGCGCACCGCGTTCAGGAAGGCCGCCAAACGCGCTTCGCGGGTGCCCTGATTGGCGCAGAAGACGCTTTCGTACTTGCCCGCGAAGGAGTTGCCGTAGTTGTCCTCGAGCAACGAGCTGGAACGCACGATCACCGGATACTGGCCGAAGTAGTCCAGCATCTCTTCAAACTGACGCAGCATATAGTCCGGGAAGGTCCCCGCCATGATCCGTGCGCGCGCCTCTTCAACGCCCTCCAGAAAAGTGTCGGTCGCGTGCTGCTTTTCGCGGTAGGGCCAGAGTCCGTTACGCACGAGGAAGGTGTAAAACACATCCGCGCCAATATAAAACGAGTCGTGCGGCTCCAGCCGTTCGCGAACATGCACCGCGTCCTGCATGGCGATCTTGCGCGCCAGCAGCATGCCGACGGTCTTGCCGCCGATCAGGCCGGTGCCGACCATTCGGGCACGGATATCGAGCAGGTCGGCGAGGCTCAGATAGCGTCGTGCCAACGGCAAGATGGCATCGTCGCGGGTGACGAACCGGCGTGCGAGCTGACGCCACACCTCTTCACATTCCGCTTCGGTGTAGACGAGGCCGACAGACTCGGGGTGCTCGGCCATGTCTTCGGCTTGGCGCAACGTCTCCTCGCCGTAGATGTCGTCCGCAACCCAGTCCGGGCCGGCATTGGAGAGCACGGACGCAATCACCGCGCTGGACCGTACGACTTCGAACGCGCCATTGTCCCTCCAGACATGCAGCAGGTGGATGGTCGGCGTGTAGCGGAACTGCGTTTTGACCGGCCGCACATAGAGCGCGCCGTCAGCACGGAACACATCGAGGAAGAGCTGGGTGGTCGACTGGACCGGCTCGGTGGCGTGGCGCGAATGGCGGCGGCGCAGCAGGCCAAAGTAGGCGATGGTTTCGAGCCGGTAGAGATAGGGACAGGTCAACATGAAGAAATTGCCGAGCATCGCGTCCGAATACCAGTCGGTCGCAAGATCGGAGAGGCAGTCGAACACGTAGTACGCGCCGAAGCCCGCCTCGCCGATGACCTGATGGATGCGGTGGATGAAGACCTCGAAACCCTCTTCGGGATTGAGCGTGTGCCATTCGCAGGGGATCGTCTCAGGCAATAACGGCGCATGCCGGGCAAAGCGGAAATAGATCAGCCGGCGCCGGTCGCGCACCGCGGCTTGGACATAGGGCATCACAAACGCGCCGTAGTCCTCGACGCACGCCACATGCCAGACGATGTTGTCGCCCGCCAGAATGCCGCCGATGGCGTCATCGAACGCCGGCAGTCCCGAGGTGTCGGCCGGATCGTTATGGTCTCGGATGCCGCGTGTCGTCATTCGTTCTCCAGTCGCAGTATGTCGCTATCGTCTGTCAGGTTCAAGAGGTGCAGTCGCTCGTGCGGGCTGTTGTTCGGCTGATGCAGGGCCAGCCGCAGTCGGCCTTCAAACGTCTTAAAGATCATGCCATGTCCGCCGTTGGTGGTATAGAGCGGCGTGTGGCCGGTCCAGGGGCCGGCGACGAGCCCGGACGCAGAGCGGGCCAGCAGCACGCAATACTCTTTGCCCGGGATGAAAGTCGACCAGACCATGGCGACGCCGCTATCGGCGGGCAAGGTGAGCACGGGCCGGGGCGCCTTCCACGTTTTGAGGTCCGTGCTCGTGTAGACCTCGACGCCCTGATACCCGCTGCCGGCGCGGTTCGCCGCCTGCGCGTAGAGGTAGTAGGTTTGGCTGGGGGCATCAGCAAAGATAAAGGGATCGCGCACACGGATCGCGTCGGTCGCGAGCGTCGCGGTCTGGGCGGCGGCGAGCATGCCGTACAGACAGAAAAGGACCGGAAAGATCTGTTTCACAGGATGTGTTCCTTGTTTTGCGCCTCGAAGTATAACGAGAGAATGTGGCATTGAACAAGTTTAAACGGGGAGACGTGGAACTCCTAAACTCCTGCTTGTGACATCTCTCTGAGTTTACTAGACTTAGGACATTGAAAAAGAATCCGTTCTGTTGTTAAGCATCTGGAGGTACGCTATGCACACACATTGGATACGCACATTCGCTTTGTACGGCCTTTGCGCCGCGTCGCTCAACGGTGCTGAGACGGTCAGTTACTGGAGGTTCGATGACGGCAGCGCGCCGGCTGCCGCCGGCACGCTGGTCGCCGAAGTCAACGCGCCGGACCTCAACGGCACGGCCAGTGTGAACGGCAGCGCCAGCCTGCCGGCCTTCGACAATGATCGGCCGGCCGCGCAGATCTACAGCCGCCTGGGCGGCCCGCCGCTCAACCCGGCCAACAGCGCCTCGCTGCGCTTCGTCAACGCGGGACTGCCGGCCGACACCAATTCTCATGCCGGCGGCGTCGTGACCGTGCCCGACCACGCGCTGCTGCGCGCCTCGAACATCACGGTCGAAGTCTTTCTCAAAGTCGACCGGCGCGTCAACTGGCCGCTTGTGATCGGCAAGGCGCGCAGCGGGGACAAAACCAGTTGGAACCTCGATTTCGACAATACCGGCAAACCGCGCGTCCGCATCGACTCCAATCCCGTCGGCACGAGTTCCGGCTCGGGCTGGAATCAGTCCTGGACGAGTACGGTGGGCGTGGAGGACGGCCGCTGGCACCATGTGGCCTTCACCTACGCGCACAGCAACAGGGCCGTCAGGCTCTATGTGGACAACGTGCAGCGCGCCAACGGCACTTCGTTCAGCAATCTGGTTTATGAAGCGAACGAACTGCGCATCGGGCAGGGGGCGGGCGGCCGCGCCTTTGACGGGTGGATCGACGAGATCCGCATCACCGACGACGTCCTGGTGCCGGATCAGTTCATGACTGTGATCCCGACCACCGTCACGCGCGGCTACTGGATGTTTGAGGACGGTCCGGCCGGCACGCCCGCCGCGACGCTCACCAACACCTTCTACGCGCCGATGCTCTACGGCACGGCCGGCACCGCAGGCGGCGCGACGGTCAAACCGGCCTTCTCCAGCGAGCGGCCGTTCGCCACCACCCCGCGCATCAGCGATGGCCTGGGCGGCCCGATCCTCAACCTGAACGCCGGCTCGCTCTTGTTCGTCAACGCGGGCCTGCCCGATAATCCGAGCTCCCCGTCCGGCGGCGTGGTCACCGTCTCCGGCAGCGTGCTGCCCCAAAGCATGACCAACTTCACGGCCGAAGCCTTTGTGCGCGTGAACCGCCATGTCAATTTCCCGCAGACCATCGGCAAGTCGCGCTCCGACGGCACCGCGTGGTCGCTGGCCATCAACTCCTCCGGCAATCTGCGCGCGCGCTTCGACACCCAAATCCCGCCGGACACCGCAGGCCGCAACCAATCGTTTGAATCTTCGGCAAAAATCGAGGACGGGCAGTGGCACCATGTGGCCTTGACCTACCACTATCCGACGAAAACCGTCAGGCTCTTCAAAGACTACGTGAAGGTACTCGAGAGCACCACGGTCAATCCGGTCTGGCTCGACTCCGGCAGCATCCAGATCGGTGCCGGCGACAGGGCCTTTGACGGCTGGATCGACGAGGTCCGCCTGACTGACCGCACGCTCGAGCCTGACGAGTTCCTCTACACCGTCGCCAAGGAAGGAACGCTCTTCTGGCTACAGTGACGCCAAAGCCGCCGCGCGTCCGTCTGCCGGCTGAGTGGGAAGCGCAAAGCGGCGTGATGCTCACATGGCCGCACGCGGGCACCGACTGGGCGCCGCTGCTCGACGCGGTGACACCCTGCTTCGCCGCGATCGCGCGCGAGATCGTCCGGCGCGAGCGCTGCCTAGTCGTCTGCCGCGACGCGGAAGAGGTCCGCCGTGCGCTGCCCGACCTCTATCCGCAGCTCCTGATCTGCGAGCTGGAGACGGATGACACCTGGGCGCGCGACCACGGGCCGATCAGCGTGTTCGAAGAGGGGTGCCCCTGCCTGCTCGACTTCACCTTCAACGGCTGGGGCATGAAGTTCGCGGCCGGCCGCGACAATCTCATCACGCGCGAGCTGCACCGCCGCGGCCTCTTCCTGCCGCAGGTCGCCTACCGCAACCGGCTCCACCGCGTGCTGGAGGGCGGCGCCATCGAGTCGGACGGACAGGGCACGCTGCTCACCACCGAGGCCTGCCTGCTGTCGGCCAACCGCAACGACCATTATTCAAAGGCAGAGCTTGAGGCGTTCTTCAAAGACGCACTGGGCCTCGAACGCATCCTCTGGCTGCGCCACGGCTATCTGGCCGGCGACGATACCGACAGCCATGTCGACACGCTGGCGCGCTTCTGCGACGCCCGCACGATCGCCTACGTGCAGAACGAGGACCCTGCCGACGAGCATGACGGCGCGCTGCGGCGCATGGAGGAGGAGCTGCGCGCCTTCCGCACCGCCGACGGCCATCCTTACACCCTGATTCCCCTGCCCATGGCCGACGCCGCCTGCGACCCGGATGACGGCCACCGGCTGCCGGCGACCTACGCCAACTTCCTGATTCTCAACGGCGCCGTTCTCGTGCCGACGTATGCGTCGCCGAAAGACGCGCCGGCCCTCGCCCGGCTGGCCCCGGCGTTCCCCGGCCGCGAGATCATCGGCATCGACTGCCGTCCGCTCATTCGGCAACACGGCTCGTTGCACTGCGTGACGATGCAGTTTCCGGTCGGTTTTCTGTGAGGATATGGCATATGCGAATTGGAATCGTACAGAGAAGCTGCAGTGCGGACCGGAGCGCCAACGTCGCGGGGCTCAAGGCGATGATCCGCGATTGCGCGCGACAGGGCGCCGAGCTGGTCGTGCTGCAGGAGCTGCACAACAGTCTCTATTTCTGTCAGACCGAAGATCCGGCCCATTTTGATCTGGCCGAGCCGATCCCGGGGCCGAGCACCGAGACCTTCGGCGCGCTGGCGCGTGAGCTGGGTGTGGTGCTGGTGCTCTCGCTCTTCGAGCGGCGCATGGCGGGCCTTTACCACAACACGGCGGCCGTGCTGGAGCACGACGGCACGCTGGCAGGGAAGTACCGCAAGATGCACATTCCCGACGATCCCGCCTACTACGAGAAATTTTACTTCACGCCCGGCGATCTGGGGTTCACGCCGATCGACACCTCGGTCGGACGGCTCGGCGTGCTGGTCTGCTGGGATCAGTGGTACCCTGAAGCCGCGCGCCTTATGGCACTGGCCGGCGCGGACCTGCTTATCTACCCCACCGCCATCGGCTGGGAGAGCAGCGACAGCGAGGCGGAAAAAGCGCGCCAGCGCGACGCCTGGATCACCGCGCAACGGGCGCACGCCATCGCCAACGGGCTGCCGGTCATTAGCGTCAACCGCACCGGCTTCGAGCCCGACCCCTCGGGCGCGACGGGCGGCATCCAGTTCTGGGGGGGCAGCTTTGCCGCAGGGCCGCAGGGGGAGCTGCTCGTGCAGGCGCCGACCGACGAGGCGGCCGCGCTGGTGGTCGAGGTCGATCCCGCGCGCACTGAGGCGGTGCGCCGCATGTGGCCGTTTTTCCGAGACCGCCGTATCGACGCTTTTGGTGACCTCACGCAACGTGCGCTTATTGGTGCCAGAGGCCCCGCTCAATGAAGGCGATCCGCAAACGCAGCAGCGCTTACGCGATCGCCGCCGGCATTTTTTTCGGCAGTCTAGCGATCCTGCGTTGCGCCGGACTGGAAGTGCCCGCGAAAATGTGTTGGGCACATTATGTCGCGTGGGGCTTCGACCAGGTTAACGGCTATGACCGCGCCATATTCGATCCGCATTGGCGTCTCCAGAAATTCAACGACCGCAGTTTGCTCGGACGTCACGCCCAGACCGATGAGGGTGTCGGCGAAGCGACCAAACTCCAGATCCGCACCGCCATCCAATATGGGATCGACGGTTTCTGCGTGGATCTGCCGGTTCGTCCAGACATTCGCGAAACCTTCTATGCCGACTCCATGACACGCTTTCACCACGGTGCGGAAGGCACGGCCTTCAAGGTTGCGCCCTGCATCGACGGCACATCACCGGCGCCCGATCTGATGACGCGCGCGCTGGCCGCCTACCTTGAGCGCTGGCGGCATCATCCCAACACCTGCCTTATCGACGGCCGTCCGGTGATCTTCATTTACAACAGTCGTCCACGCACGCTGGATGAGTGGCGCGTGATCCTCACCGATCTGCAGGCGCGTGGATTAGCCGCCTACTGGCTGGTGCAACCCATGGGCGAAGGCTCGCTATGGGAAAAAAAGCAGATCCTGGCCGACAATCTGGCGGTCTTTGACGGTTTCTACGATTTCGGCGTCAATGGCTTCTCCGCCGATCAAATGCTGCAGCGTCTCACGCGTGGACACCGCATGCTGGAACGTCTGCGTCCCGGCGGGCTGCTGGTGGCCGGTATCACGCAGGGCTATCTCGGCAACGCCAACAGCTTCTATCGGCCGTATCTCAACACCGGTACGCTGCGTGACAACTGGCAGGCCGCCGTCGCCTCCGGTGCCCAGTGGGTTTGTCTCACCACTTGGAACGATTACGTCGAGCATACCCACTTCGAACCCGCCGCAGTTGGGCGTGACGTCATGTTGCGCATCAACCGTGAATGGCTGGCACGTTGGCGGGATGAGCTTCCGCCACCGCGTCCGCCGCAGGTGTTTGTCAGTTATCATGAGGAGGCGGTTCTGGGCGATGACTGGACGCTGGAAATCCTCAATTTTTCCTACACCACACCGCAGGCGGTTTTGAGTGTACGCGTGGTGGACGACGCCGGAACACCCGTCTTCGAACCGGCACCCATAACCTTGCCGTCCGATCAGCTCGCCGTCACAACGTTGCGCGTCCCGCGGATCGGCATGGCGGGCAAGCGTCTGTTACGCGTGCAAGCGCGCTTCGTTGAGGGCGGGCGGCCTGACGACTGGCGCGAGCTGTATCCCGTCGTCGTACGTGCAGGACGGATGGAAAGCCTGCGTACTATCCGTGTCGCCCTGGACAGCCTCGCACCCGAACCGCGGCTCCGTCTGGAAGAACGGGATGGGACACATGTCGCCGCGATTCGTCTCGAGCGCTGGAATACGGCGGCGCGCGTCGAGCTGCTGCGCAATGGCTGGCCGGTGGCCGAGGCCGAACTCGCGCACAAGGGTGCGCCGTCGGTGACCTGCCGCCTGCCGTTACCAGCCTCAGCCGCCACACCGGCTGATATCTATCTTGCGCGCGTCTCCACGCTTTCCGGAGATGTCGCCTGGAGCGCGCCGGCGGTTGATCGGCGCGTGCCGACGGACACAACACCGATCGAGACGCCGGTGATTGTCTCCGGCGTTGATTTTGATGAAGGCTGGTGGGATCCCCCACGCCCCATGCATGCCGCGACGGCACGCGTGGAACGCGTCAAGATTACCGCTCCCGAACTTTTCACGCTGACCTATCCACTGACAGAGGGTGACGGACATCTCGTGCCGTCGCATTCCGGCTGGGACATTCCGCTCCTGCTGGGTGGTGATCACAAGGGCATGCGCCACAACGCGGCACATATGCCGACGTGGTGTCGTGAGGCCGAACGGCAGGTACTGTCTTTCGACGGCCGCGACGACCGCGCCATCCTGCCCAGCCGCACCATGCCGTATGGCCCCTTCACGCTGGAACTCGTCATCCGTCCCGCGCGCACGGATCGCATGATGACGCTTTTCGCCGATACGTGTGGTGTCGCCGTGGAATTGATGCCGGACGGACGCCTGCGCTTCACCCGGCGTAAAGAACGCATCACGAGTGCACGTGCCTTGGCAACCGACCGCTGGACGCATCTTGCGGCGGTTTACGACGGCTTGCGCCTGGCGCTGTATCTGGATGGACGGCTGAATGCCGAAGCACCGGCGGCGGCGTGTCTCTGCCGCATCAACTCCCTGCCGATACTCGGCAACGCGCATGACGGTAAGACGCCCTACGAAGGGCTGTTGGGCGGGTTTCACCTGCAAAGTGGCGTACGTGGCGCAGGAAATTTTGCGTTCGTGCCGCACGACGGACGTTCACATGCGAACAGCAAGACCCAAATGTGAACAGCCGTACAGGTTCACGAAGCGCGGAAGAGAGCACCCAGTTTCTTGCCGAGCAAAAGACTGCTGCCAATGAGCGTGACCGTCAGGAAAAGCATCGCCCAGACACCGAGCGCCGCCGCGAGATAGCGTCCGATCCCCACGAGCTGGAAGAGCTCGAAAATCGTCTTGGTGATCGGGTAGTAGGTCATTTTCTGCGCCAGCATCAGGCTGTCCGAGACCTCCAGCATGCTGAAGGCGAAAGCCAGCAACGCGCCGGCGATCAGGTTGGCCGTAATCAGCGGCAGGGTCACACGGCGCAGTGCTGTAAACGGCGTGGCCCCGAGATTGGCGGCCGCCTCTTCCAGCGTCACGGAGGTCTGCTGCAGGCCCGCCACCGCGGCGCGCACCATGAACGGCAGACGGCGCACGGCGTAGGCCAGCACGAGGAAGAGTGTCGGATTTTCACGCACGTCGAGCAGCGTGGCCAGAGCGGGATGGGCTTTGACGACAGGCCATTCCGCAAGCGACGCGCTGACCGCGAGAAAGCCGAAGGCCATCACCAGGCCCGGCACGGCGAGCGGAATCATCGCCATCGCGTCGAGCGCATGACGCACACGCAGGCGCGAGCGCGTCACGACCCACGCCACGGCGATTCCGAGCGTCACGTTGGCCGCAACAGCGAGCGTGGAGAAGAGCAGGCTGTTGCGGATGGCGTCGAGGGTCATGGCATGGCCCAACGCCTCAGCGTAATGGGCGCCGGTGAATGCGCTGGGCAGCACCGTGCGGTACCAGGCGCCGGGAACCGAGACGCTGGTCAAGATCACACCGATGTGCGGCATCAACGCCAGCAGGATGACAGCCACGAACGGCAGCGCGGCCAGCAGGCCGGCAGCTCCGCGCAACCGGCGGGGGGCATGGGGGATCACGGCCTTGGCCTGCATGGCATAGGCGCGACCGCCAAAAAGCAGGCGCGTGATCGCGTAGAGCGTCACGCTCGCCGCAAGCACCACCGTGACCAGCGCGTACGGGAAGGGACTGGCGCTGATCTCCTTGAGTTCGTCGTAGACCTGCACGGCCGCGCAGCGCGAATAATTGAGGATCAGCGGCGTGCCCAGTTCAGTGAAGGCGGCGATAAAGACCAGTGTGCAGCCGGCGAAAAGGCCGGGCATCACCAGCGGCAAGGTGATGCGCCGGAAGCGCGTCCAGGCACCCGCGCCGAGATTCTGGGCGGCCTCGTCGAGCGCCGGGTCGATGTTGGCCAGTGCGGCGGCGACATTCAGGTAAATGATCGGGTAAAAGGCGAGCGCCTGCAAGAGCACGACGCCCAGCATGCGCGCGCGACCGAGCCAGTCGACCGGCCCGCAGCCGAGCAACGCGTTCAGCGTGCCGTAGGGCCCGAGCATCTGCATCACGCCGATCGCGCCCACGAAGGGCGGCAGCACCATCGGCACCAGCAGCAGTGCGGTGAGTGTACGCTGACCGCGAAAGGTATAGACGTGCGCGAGCCACGCTAGCGGAATGGCCAGCAGCGCCGCGAGGCCCGTCGCGCTTATTGCTAGGCGCAAGCTGTTGGCCAGTCCCTCAGCGTAGATCGGGTTGCGGAAGACACCCGCCAGATAACGCACCGTGAAGCGGCCGTTGACCCAAAATCCGCCGCCGACCACCGTGAGCACCGGCCAGATCAGAAGCAGGCCGAACACGGCGGTCAGCAGTCCAAACAACAACCAAGCGGTACGTGTGCGCAGCATACGGTGTCAGTTTCCTTGCATTCAGGCTTGGGGTTGGTCACGCCCGGCGAGGGCGCGGATGACGACGCCGGCCAAAATCAAGCCGGCGACGGACGGTACAAACGAAACACTGCCCGGGGGATGGCAGGTGGTTGCGGGCGTTTCACGCGAGTAGACCACGGTGAGCGCGTCGACGCCGTGCGCTTTCAACACCTTGCGCATCGCTTTGCAGAGCGGGCAGACGGAGGTCGCAAAGAGGTCAGCCACCTCAAAGCGTGTGGGGTCGAGTTTGTTGCCGGCCCCCATGCAGCTTACGAGCGGGACGCCGGCGGCGTGTGCGCGGACGGCGAGTTCGACTTTGGCCGCGACGGTATCGACGGCATCGATCACATAGTCAAAGTCAGCGAGGTCAAAGGCGTCGGCGTTTTCCGGCAAATAGAAAGCGTGACGCGCATCAACTTGGATAGCGGGCGAGATGTCGCGGATGCGTGTCGCCATCACTTCGGCCTTGGGGCGGCCCAGCGTGCTGTGCAGCGCGACAAGCTGGCGGTTGAGATTGGCGGGTGCGACGACATCGCCATCCACCAGCATGAGGTGGCCGATACCGGCGCGCGCCAGCGCTTCGGCGGTGAAGGAGCCGACGCCGCCGAGACCGAAAAGCGCGACACGGCTGACACCAAGGCGCTTAACGGCGTCACTCCCCAGCAACTGTTCGGTGCGCGTATGCACAGACGCTCTCCAGAGACATTATTGTACCTGTTGCTCCAGCAATGCGCGTTCCTCGGCGGCGAGGGCCTCTTCTTCTTGGCGGCGCTGGATTTCGCGGGCGGCGGTTTCGCGAGCAAGGCGTTCGAACTGTTCACGCATCCGCGCCTCGGCTTCCTGCTGGGCCTGGGTTTTCTGCACGGTGCGTTCGCGCAGGCGATCGGCGAAAGAGGGTTCCGGGGCGCTCGCGGACAAGTGCTGCCCGCGGTGCGTGGAAGGGCGGCTCAACGGCCGCCGGGCCACAGCCAAGGCGGGTACAGCGGGCACGGCGGCGGTTGGCGCGGTGGCAGGTACAGCGGCAACGGCTGCGGTGGGTACACCAGCGGCAGGGGCAGCGGCAGGGGTTTCGACAAGGCCCTCACCCAGCTTGAGGGTGATGGTCACGCCGTCTTTTTCGAGCGTCGCAAGTTCGTCGTCGAAATCGGCGTCCTTCACCGTCCATCCGCCCGCACTCTCGCCGACGCGCAGGTAGTAACTGGCGGGCGGGTTCACCGAGCGGTCGGTGAACCCGATGGTGGTGTGTCCCTTAGGGGTGATGTTCACAGCGGACATTGTGACCTGTTTAGCGAGAGCTTGCTGTTCGGCTGCGACTTCGGCCTCGGTGACGGCTGCGGCCACCTGTTCCGGCGATACCGGAGGCGCGACCGCCGGCATCGCGCCGAACGGCATACGGTCCAGGATCGGCTGATAATAGGCAAAGGGCGGCAACCGGTAAGGGCTATCGTTGGCTCGCGTCACCGACGCGAAAGATGCGCAAGCTGTCAATATGCCC
>Ga0209407_1002319_pt1 | contig 17982 bp, 13 predicted proteins | sample AD_JPNHG3_MetaG_FD_184410 | JGI IMG/M metagenome (GOLD analysis project Ga0209407, IMG submission 184410) | Active sludge microbial communities of municipal wastewater-treating anaerobic digesters from Japan - AD_JPNHG3_MetaG (SPAdes) (version 2) | ecosystem: Engineered > Bioreactor > Anaerobic... | reverse complement strand
GCTAGTAATACATTTACAGTATTTAGATTTAGTGATGAAGGTGATTAGATGGAAATCCTTAAAGAAGAAAAAAGAAAGCTTAAGAGGGAGTATATACAAATAATATCACAGCGAACGTATTTCTAAAGGTTGTCAATGGCCACAATGAAGGAATTGACGGACGACCAAGCGCGAGCGTATCGCTCCGCTAGATTAGTCAAGCTCTTTTCTGTAAATTTACGACGCATGATGCAAGAAGAAGTTGAAACATTTATATTCTGTTCTCGATGGTAATATTTAGATGTTATAGGGTACTAGCATTTACCAAAACCTGGCAGCCTATAATGACCTTCAGGACCCCTCCGCCGCAGCCATTTTTCGGGTGTACTTTCCATATTCTTACCTGCCTAATAAAGGTTCCCTACTGGCGTCGTTGTCTTCCCTATCCTGTAGGATCTCATTTTAAAGGGTGTAAAGGAATAGTCTGGCGTTCCGACGGGGTCCTCCAGGGTGTTCGTTTCCTCCAGCACTGAAAAACTGTCGGGAAGGAAGAGGGTAAGACGGCCTCGGGATCCCGATGCCTCGGCTATACGAAGTATACGACCCAAACCATCCTCTGCCCGTTTGAAAGCAAGGAGCTTCAGAGGTATTCCGGACCAAGCTAGAGGGCGCCTGAGAGTTTCTGCACCCGTGCATGGCCGGACCCGGAGTGCACCGGCAAGGCAATCCGCTTCGGATTGGACCTCCTCCGCCCACCAAGTCCCGCCGTGGGGCAAAAGGGAATAGGTGAAGGATTGGATACCCTCATCGGCGAAGGGATCGGGATAGGTAGGCCCCCGAACGAGGCTTATAGTGAGGACGTTTTCTTTGGCGGAGTGGCCGTACTTGCCATCATTGAGCAGCGCGACGCCGAACCCCGTCTCCGAGAGGTCTACGAAACGATGCGCGGAGGCTTCGAACTGCGCACGCTGCCAGCTGGTGTTATTATGGGTAGGCCTACGAACGACCCCCAGAGCCTGGTCGTATGAAGCGTACTCCGATAGAACCGCCAAGGGGAAGCGGGCACGCAGGTAAGTACGACGGTCTCTCAGTTCAACGGTGGTGTGTATATCCAGGCGCGGGGAATCCGCCCAGAGGCGGTAGCGATGGGTTATACGGCTTTTTTCACCGAAGGAACGAACTACGGTCAGCTCTGCCCTGTGGGGACCTGTCTCGGTGAGCTCGATGAAGTCGGTATCCAAAAGCTCCGTACCGCCAAGTTCAAAATTAGATTCAATGTCCCATGCGTCGAAAGCCCGTGGACGATCTCTATAAGCCCAGAGCTGATTTCCTGGCCCTGCCAAGGCTTCACGGTTTCTTAACTTGTCATAGACCGAAGTCAGACGGCCATAGCCATCCAGGGCGATGGAGATGAAGCGGTTCTCCAGATGGGAGGAATCGGCCAGGAGTTCTCCGGGATCGGGGAGGGTCGCTGAAAAGCGGATACCCGCTGGAGGAGTGAATACGGAGGCAGAAATGATCCAAGTATTATCTGAAGCCCGCTGAGCACCTAGAACGTGAGCATAGTCCTCCGCGTCGGCGGGAAAGACAGCCTTAAGGTTCGCGCAGGGAGCGCCGGAAAGGTTAACCAAGAAAAGCCCAGGGTTTTCTCCGGGAGCAAACTGAGTGGCAAGACGTTCTAGAGAAACAGCGCAGGAAGCTTCCGCTTGGGAAATGACTGAGCTAAGTTCTGTTTCGGTTTGCTCGTAAACCTCCCGGATTGAGGAACCAGGCAGGGCATCGTGGAACTGGTTACGCAATAAAAGCTCCCAAAGGGCGGCATAGTCGCCTGCCGTATCCGCGTCAGATTCAGCGCCGGAGAGCCAGAGAAGACCTTCCAATATTTCCGCTGCAGTCAGAGAGTTCTGCCCCGCGCGCATAAGGTACTTAGTTCGGCCTTGGGTAGTCAGGGTAGCCCGGTGGTACTCTAGATAGAGTTCCCCATTCCAGACTGGTACGTCCGCGTCAGCTAGTTCGGAGCGCAGCCGGTCAAAAAAATCCCTCACCAGAACACTTTTCACCTTTGGGACAGCGGGGAGGCGATTAATTACCTCTATTGATTCGACCTGCTCCGCCGTAGGCCCACCCCCGCCGTCACCATAGCCATAGGTGGCCAGGGTCTCGTCATGGAGAGTCTTATTCTTGAAAAGGCGCCACACTTCCTGGACCGCGCGGGGGGAAAGCTCCATATTGTAGCCCCCAAAGATACCGGTCTCAAAGGTGTGTACCAATATCTGTGACCCATCTAAACCCTGCCAACGGAAAATATTATCCGGCATGGAATCCGTCTCGTTCCAAGTAACCTTGGTTGTTAGCATGGAGTCTAAACCGGCTGCCAAAAAGAGTTGAGGGAGGACAGCGCTGAAGCCAAAGGTATCAGGAAGCCAGGCGGTGTGGCAGGTAAGGCCGAAGCGGGACCGGAAGTACGACTGACCATACAGAAATTGGCGATTGAAGCTCTCCGCAGAGAGCATGTTGGTATCGCTTTCTACCCACATACCGCCTACAGGTTCCCAGCGCCCTTCCCGGGTGTGGCGGAGTATCTCCTCGAAAAGGCTAGGATCCGCGGTCTCAACATCGGCGTAAAGGCAAGCCTGAGATTGATTAAAACGGAAAAACCCGTAATGATCCAAGAGCATGGTCTGGGTACCAAAGGTTCGCAAAGACTTGCGCACTGTTTCGTGCTGAGGCCAAAGCCAGACATAGTCTATGTGCGCGTGACCGGTAAGAGCCACCGTGCCCACCTTTGGCCAGCGTCCGCGAAGTTCCGCGAGACCCTTGTGTAGTCGCTCCGTCGCGGAATCCAGTGCTGCCCGGTGTCGGTCCTCCAGGGGCTTGGAGGCCGCGGGTGGATCCACCAGACGATTCCAGATAGACAGTGTTTCCGGATGATCAGCGATGCGTTCCAAGAAAGGAATCGTTTCGGTTGGCCAGGGAAGGCTAGCGAGCTCCAGCTCCAACAATTCCAGTAAAGCTGGTGCTGCTTCATGATCCCTGAGCGCAATGGCACCGTCCAGGATAGTAAATGCTTCCAGCAGGAAAGCGGCCAATTCCTCCTCCAAACGGCCTAAGAAGGCGGTGGAGAACTTCGGATCCCGCAGGGGCTTACCGAAAAGATCCCGAGCAACAGCTTCGGCACGCAGAGCAAAACGGCGGCCTTCCACGAAGAGGATACGGTGGTAAGGATTAGAAGCGCAGGAACGCGTCCCTGTGCCGTAATCCATAAAGATCCTCGCTTCACCACCTAAATCCAATACCAGACGAGTCCCGTTCAGAGGCCAGGATTCGGGAATTGCCGTGTCCCCGTAGATCCACTCGGTCACCCCCTTCCGGCTCGGCCAGAACTCCCCCCGATGGAGAATACATGGCCCTACTCCCGCCTCAGGCGCGGAAAAGTGCCATTCGTCCAGAGGCAAGATTTCTTGATATCTCCAGCATTCCAGTTCCGAGAGCCAACGGTGGACGTGATCCACCCTCTGATCTAAAGTGCGGACTCGTTCTTGGTAGTGCTTCATGATTGATTCTCCCAGCTTAGAATAAACCTACTCCTACCGTTTTCACCGTTCCAGAGGGGAAAATTGGTGCCCCAGATATTATTGTAAAGGTTGAAGTGAACAGTACCGCTGGTTTTAGCGGCGGTGTCATCGTAACGCAGCAATTTCCGTTCGCCAAAGGAAACCAAAGGAGAGTCCAGGGGGCGAAGTTCTGCGATATATCTATCAGCATTTCCCGCATCTCCGTAGCGAAGGGCTTCCACTGCGTGGATATGCCTAGCACCGCCGGGGACCGTATCAGCGGGGTCCAGGGATAAGCCCAGCTTGATCATCCTGCAGGATAAGGAAGCCGCAGTGAGATCGAAAGAGAACCAGAGGGCTTCTGGTAGCCGAACTGCCTCCTTGTCGAACCAATCCACGGATACTTCCAGCCCAGACCCATCACCATGAAAGCGGTAACGCAGAACAAGGATGCGAGGAGCACCCCGGGGAGTCCCCTCGGAAACTTCCAGGACAGTCTCTACCTCGATAGATGCATCCTCCGAATCGCATCGCTTTATGGAGCCAGCGTCTGAGATCACCCGGAGGGAACGCAAGACCGGTGTGCAGAGTAGATGCTGAGGGCGGGGTAGGACAGCGTCGAGTCCGGGCTTCCCAAAATCTGGAAGAACCCAAGGAGCATTAGATTGGAAGTCTCGGATGTATGACTGTATCCAAATCTCGTAGTCCTCGGGGCAGAAACTCTCGTAGCGGTATACCCCAACCCCCTCACATCCCACCAACTCTTGTAAAGAATCTCTAGAGAGGGAGGCTAAAGAACCGTCTGGAGCGAATATGACCGTCCAGGGTCCGAGATGCACAGGATGTTCGGGTTGCAGAACGATGGAACTTGCGTGGTTCTTCGCCGCTGTTACCGCCGCAGAGCTTCTTACAACAGAGTACATCACATCTTTAGCGGTACCTTCGAAAGAACAAGGACGATGGGGTATTAGATCCGTAAGGGCGTTATTTGCCTCCATGCGTAGAGACGGCGGTAGAGCGGCAAGCGCGGCATCCACGTATGCCCGCTTTTCGGCGTGGGAAGACTCGAAGAAGGAGTAAGTCCTTCGACGCCTGTGTTCTGCCCCATTTGGGAAAAGTCGCTCATACTCCTTTTCAACAAATTCTTCTATAAAGCGTAATTCCTCTGGAACAGAATCAGACCCTACCAGATCACGGGCACGGGCCGTGGCGAAATCGTCGGCGGACCAATTCTTGTAATCCGCCAAATATTTCTTGAAGTCCAACCCCCATGTATGCTCGGGGACCATGAGAAGCGAACCCATGAAGGACCGATAGGCCGGTGACGTCTCCTCGAAGCGCTCCTCCATAACCCAACGCGAGCGGAGCCTCAAAAGTTCCCGGTAACGGGCGACCTTGGTGGGGTCAGAAGCAATGCCGTGGATCCAGGTATCCCCGATTTCCGATTCCACCAGGGGAAACGTTTCAGCCCGAGGCATAAGGGTGGCAGCGAAGTTGTCCAAGGTAGATGCCAAAATTTCTGCCCCCGGAAACGCCTCTGACAAGCGCCGGTAGACTACTTTCACTTCCTCTACCGAAGGCGGGCCCAGATTGTCCTGGCTGTTCTCGATGACCAAGGCGTCAGTCATACCCTCCGCGATATATTTAGATCCGTACCCCACGTCGTAATGAACCAGGACCTCTTCACCGGAAGGCGCTTTCCATCGGAAGATGGGCGGTACATCGGGAACTTTGGATCCGCCATTTACCCCGATATGCAAATACCGTACTCCGCGCCGAGCTAACAGAGGTACCAGCCCTAGGGTGTGACCGGGCACGTCCGTAAGCTTTCCTGCGATAGTCTTCCGGCCAAAACGCTGGTCCAAGGAAGCAGAGAGGGACAAACCAAAGTCGCATAGCGCTGAGTCCATAAGCTCCGTATGGGTGGTGAATGGCAGGGCATGCCACACCAGGTCTCCAGCTGCGATAGCGTCCTCTAGCCGGGAGCGGTCATTTGGATCGGCTCGATCAAGGTAGGTGGAAATGAGCCAGGATCCGGTGGTCCATACCATCCGTTCTGTACCGCCCCGCTTCCTCAGTTCCTCCGCCGTAGCTATAGCATCGGGTATGTAGCGAGAAAAGTACCGCTTGATTACCGCTGCGGCAAGGTCGGTAAAGCCAATATCCAGGTGGGTTTTAAATACGAGATGAACGCGTTCTATCATGATTTATACTTCCTTTCGACATTCGGCGGCTGTGCCGCTTGCGTGATCCTCTCGAGGATAGCATACTGGATAACGGAGGACATGGTGGACTACGAACTTATCAAGGCCTCTAGACGCCTTTCGGAGCTGGAGATTTCCGTTGAACTCGACGGTTGCGCTGTGGACGTCCATTGGTTCCGGGTAATGCAAAAGGAAGGGGTTTGGACCATACCCCGTCATACCCATTCTAGTTTCGAGTTCCACATAATCGCGCGGGGAGAATGCGCGGTGGACACCGATTTTGGCTCCTTTCTCGTCAGTGCGGGGAATTTTTACCTCACCGCCCCAGGGGTTTACCATGAACAACGTTCCGTCGGAGGCCACGAATTCGTGGAATACAGTCTTGACTGCAGTCTCCGCTGCCGACGACAGGGGCACCTGGCCGAAATCCGTTCCCATTTTATCAAAACCCCCTGCTCCCCTTACGCCGATTCCGAGGGTATCATTCCCCTCTTCGAGCAAGCCCTCAGGGAGGCATACATGCAGCGCCCAGGATATGAGGTTGTCATCCAATTCCTGGTTCCAGCGATCCTTGTAGCAGCCGCCCGGGCTATGGGCTTCGGGACGGACTCGGGTGGTGATGTAGAGAGGCCATCGGCTAACCCCCGTATGGATCGGATTATCAAATTCATATACGACAACCTTCGCAGAGACCTCACCACCGCGGATATAGCTGCTTTTATGAACTTGAGCGAAAAACAGGTCTCCCGCATCGTCTTTGCCTCCGAGGGTTATTCCACCAAGCGTCTTATCACCCAGATCAAACTTGAAAAAGCTAAGGAACTGCTTCGGGAAGACCGTCTCTCCATTCGGGAAATCGCCGAGGAACTGGGTTTTTCCAACGTGTCCTACTTTAACAACGTGTTCAAAAGACATGAAGGCCTCACGCCGGGCATGTTTCGCTCAAAAGGCATCATTACGTCTAATTAGTATAATACCTAAAATGTCTAAATATTACAAGCCTGCTATGGATAAATTTTAAAAGATCGACGTACGCCCCCACTTGAATTTCCTTAATTTTCATACATTTACCTCAATTTCCTATTAAAAGATCTATAGTCATTTCTATCCTTGAACTGGCATTGTACAGTGAATGGTATAATAAAACCAACCGCACAGCAGCCTAATAGATTGTCCCAAAACAAAATAGCCAAGACGGCACTGTACAATAATGATCTTCAAAATGCGGTATAATATAACATTATAAAATGTACAAATAACTTTACAATACGAGTAATATGATGTATACTTAGCGGTATAATGAATGTCCGAAGATGCACCCTCAAAAATGCTTCCGGGGGAACCTACACCTACCTCCAGCTCGTGCATAACTATCGCGATAAAGCCACCGGCAAGACAAAAACCAATGTCCTTATGAAGCTGGGCCGTGAGGATCAGATCGAGCCTGCCTATATCCAGGGAATTATCAACGCACTCTCGCGCGTCATCGGCGAGCCTCCCTCGGTACGTGCTTCTGGCGTTGACTTTCATGCGAGCAGGGAGCTCGGAGGGGTATGGCTCCTCGATGCGCTCTGGCGCAAGCTCGGCATGGCGAAGGCGGTACAAGGGCTGCTCAAGGATCGGCAGTTTGAGACGCCCGTCGAGCGGCTGCTGTTTGCCATGGTTGCGGGGAGAATCCTCGCGCCGGGTTCGAAGCTCTCCCTTGAGCACTGGGTTGCAAAGAAAGCCTATATTGAAGGCCTTGCCGAGGTCGATGTGCATAACCTCTACCGGGCTATGGATCTTCTTATTGCGTCGAATGAGGCGCTTCAGAAACAGGTCTTCACAGAAGTGGCGAAGGTTTCGTCACTCGATGTCGACCTCATCTTTCTCGATACGACGAACACCTATTTCGAGACCGAGGAAGACAGTTCTGATTCGGGGCTCTTAAAGCGCGGCCACAGCAAGGATGGGCACCCGGAACTGCCGCTGGTGTCGATCGCGTTTGCGGTGACGCGGACGGGAATTCCGATACGCTGCTGGGTTTTTCCCGGCAACACAAGCGACCAGCACATCGTCGAGCAGGTGAAACAGGACCTTGGGCAATGGAATCTTGGCCATGTCGTCATGGTGCAGGATGCGGGCTTCAACAGCGCCGAGAATCGAAGAATCCTTTTGCGCGAGTGCGGCGACTACATCATTGGAGAAAAGCTCCGCGTGGGGAGCGATGGGGCCGCCGTGGAGGCGCTGCATCGGAAAGGGCGATACCGGCTATTGGAAAACGGCCTTGCGATCAAAGACGTCGTCCTCGACGCAGGAGAAGCGACCGAGCGCCGGTTCATCATTGTGAAGAATCCTGAAGCCGAGGTGCGCGATCGAACCCTTCGCGAACAAATTGTCGAGGCTGCAAAGCGAAAGCTTGCCGAGCTGTCGCAGTATACGGGGAAGGCCCATACGAAGGCTGCCTGCGCCCTGCGGTCGCATTCGGCCTATGGCCGATACATCCGGCAAGATGAACAAGGCGGACTGCATCTGGACACCGCGAAGATTGCCTCAGAAGCGCTCCTTGATGGCAAATTTCTGGTGTCGACCTCGAGCATGAAGATGAACGCTGCCGATGTTGTCTCAGGCTACAAGCAGCTGTGGGCGATTGAGCGGGTCTTCAAGGACCTAAAGCACACGCTCGATATTCGTCCTGTGTACCACCGTTTGGATGATCGCATTCGGAGCCACGTGCTCATTTGCTGGCTTGCCATGGTGCTGGTGCGGTATGCGGAGAATGCGACCGATCAGTCGTGGCATCAGATTGAAAACGCGTTGGCCGACATTACTGCGGGTCTTATTGAGAGCGATTCCGTGCGCCTCTGGTATTGCTCGGATATTTCCGACGAAGCAAAGGACATTTTCAAGCGTCTTGAGATTGCTCTCCCGAAGAAGGTGCTCTCGACAGAAGCAAGAGTTCTGGCTGCGGTATAACATAATTCTTGTTTGGTTGTAATAATTCTATTCTTAGTAGAATATTACTTGCATTATGTGTCCCGCAGACTGTACAACGTCAGTTGAAGAAATAATAATTTTTAGACATTTTTAACATTTTTATGTTTACTTTTTAACAGAACCGTTGTAAACTATTTTTCAATAGGAGACTTTATGGCTTATCTGGAACTGCGCAACGTGACAAAAACCTACGCAAGCCGGAGTAAAGGGGAAAAGGCCCTTGCCGCGGTGAGGGATTTCAATCTTCAGGCCGAAGCCGGAGAATTGGTTGTTCTGGTAGGCCCCTCGGGCTGCGGAAAGTCTACGACCCTAAGAATGATTGCTGGTCTGGATGAGCCGGATTTAGGTGAAATATCAATAGACGGCAAAATCGTCAACAATGTTCACCCCAAGGATCGGGACATAGCTATGGTATTCCAGGATTATGCCCTCTACCCTCACATGAACGTCAAAGAAAACCTAGCCTTCGGCTTGGAGAACACAAGGTTAAGTAAGGGAGAAATAGAGAAACGCATCCAGGAAGCTTCCTCATTTCTGGAGCTTTTAGAGCTTATGGACCGGTTCCCCAAACATCTCTCCGGTGGAGAGCGCCAGCGGGTAGCCTTGGGACGAGCCCTGGTGCGACAACCTAAGGCCATGCTTCTGGACGAGCCGCTTTCCAATTTGGACGCCAAGCTGCGAGTGGTGACACGTAAAAACATAAACGCAATCCACAAAAAATTGGAAGCCGTAATGGTGTATGTCACCCACGACCAGGTTGAGGCCATGACCCTGGGAGACCGCATCGTCGTCATGGACCAGGGAGTAATACAACAGATAGCCGACCCTAGGACTCTTTACGCCGAGCCTACAAACGTTTTCGTTGCTGGTTTCATTGGAACTCCACCCATGAACCTGATACCGGGAATTGCGGCCGATTCCTCACATATCGAGGCATTGGGGTATCGCTTCTCCCTCGAAGGAGAAGACCTGGGGCCGCTGATCGGCAAAAGGGTGATCCTGGGCATCCGGCCAGAACATATCAACGTGGTTGGTTGCGGCGATACCGTCGCCTACGAGCCTAATATATTGCGAGCTGCGGCTGATATGGTGGAATTCCTCGGGGAGCAGAGTCTCATTCATTTTACTGTAAACAATGCCGAACTTTGCTGCCGGACCTTCGGTGAGGAATTGTGCCGTTCCGGCTCAGAATACCTTTTCCGTTTTACCCCGGAGAAGCTTCATGTTTTCGACGGAGAGACGGGACGCCGCTTAGGGGGTTCTCATGGATAAGAAGCTGCTCGGACGGATGAAAAAGTACAAATTCCTTTACTTCCTTTTCCTGCCAATCGCCGTTTACTTCGCCGTCTTCGCCTACTATCCATTCATTAAGGGCATACTTCTCAGCTTTCAGGAAAATCGGCTCATCGGGAATCGCCCATTCGTAGGTACCTCCAACTACGAGGCGGTCCTCTCGGACCCGGATTTCTTGCAGTCGGTAAAGAACTCCCTCATCATCGGTCTGACGGATATGGTGCTCTACTTCGTTCTGTCCCTGCTTTTAGCGTTGATATTGAACGAGGTTTTTTCTGCCCTCCTCCGTAAAACGACCCAGACTATCGCCTATCTGCCCTACCTCTTTTCTTGGTCAGTCATCGGCGGTGTGTGGGCCCTTGTCTTTGACCTTCGCGGTATGGCGAACCTTGTTTTAGGCTTCTTCGAAATAGAGCCGGTTTTCTTCTTAGCTGAACCAGCGCTCGCCAGACCCCTGGTTATCGGCATGGGTGTCTGGCGTTCCGTTGGTTACTTTTCTCTTTTATATGCCGTGGCCATTGTGGCAATAGGGCCTTCCCTCTTCGAGGCTGCTCGCATAGATGGAGCAGGACGGCTTAAGCAGATACGGAAAATCATCCTTCCCGCCCTGAGGGGTACTATGAAGACCATTGCGGTCTTTCTAGCAATAGGGGTGCTTACTCACTTCGATGAGATCTATGTCATGGTGAACCCCGCCAACCGACAGCGAATCCGCACCCTTCTTCTCTACGTTTACGAGACGGGGATCCTCAACTTTAAGACCGGCACCGCGTCGGCCGGAGCTGCCCTGGTGATGGCGGGCACCCTCATCATCACCGCCGCCACCCGGCGGCTCATCAAATACGACAAGGAATAGAATCGATGAGACCTAGACATCCAAAGAGAGACCAAGTACCTTTCCCCCTCCGTATCCTTGGCTCAAGCGTGGTAGTTCTGGTGATACTGCTCATGGGGTTGCCCATGGTGAATGTTTTGGCCGTTTCGTTATCCGAAGCGGGTGCTTCGGACGCCCCGGGCTTAGTGCTTTTCCCCTCTCCAGCCACCCTGCAAGGCTACTTCTTCATTTGGAACTACGTAGATCTCCGCGGCCCCTTTCTGAATACCCTTTACGTATCCGTGGTTGGCACCCTGATTCACGTTATCCTATCATCTCTAGCGGGTTATATTCTTACCCAGCAGGATCTGCCTTTCCGTGGGCTTATGACCAGCTTCGTATTGTTGACTATGACAGTACCGAGTGAGCTCGCCCTTATCGGTATATACACAGTGAATAAGGACCTGCAGCTTGTAAACACCTATGCAGGACTCATTGTCAACGGCATGATTTCTGGTTTTAGCGTCCTTCTGATGCGAAATTACTTCTCCAGTATTCCCACTTCCCTGGTGGAGGCTGCTCGCATAGACGGCTGCTCGGAATTTAAGATCTTTCGACGGGTATACCTGCATCTATCGGTCCCCGGAATAATGACTATCGGAACCCTGGAACTCATCAGACGTTGGAATAATATTAGCCTCACGGTAGCCCTGATCTCGGATATGAAGAAATGGACACTCCCCGTTGTCTTGCGGTGGATACTCTTTGACCAGACATCCACATCGGGCACGGAATATATATTCAACAACGCGAAGATGGCAGCGGTGGTACTAACAGCATTACCGTTGGTGATCCTCTACTTCTTTGCCCAGCGTTTCTTTACCGCCGGTGCTCTATTGGGATCCACCAAGGGGTGATGTTCATTGCATGGGTTTTCCGCGTCGACATTGGCCGGCGCATATCCAAAAGGAACGGAGGAAGAACATGGACAAGCGAATCTTATGGATGATGGTTCTCGTCCTAGCCCTGCCCGTTATGGGTACAGCCGCCGCCCCCCCGAAGGGGCAAGTGAGAGTGCTTTCAAACGTATCGGGCGGGAAAACCGACGAAGAGAACAAGCTATTCGAAGCGGCTGTTCGGAAAGCCACGGGTCTTGAAGTTTTTTGGGAGAAGGTGCCAGCCAGCTACGATCAGGTGTTGATGCAGAAGTTGGGGGCCGGGGAAGCCTACGACCTGATTTATATCACCCAGTTTCAGATGTACAACCTGGCCCGCCAAGGTGCTATCCTGGACCTTACCGATCGCATAGCTAAATCGGCAATTTATAAAGAGAATGTGCCTCCTGCGGAACTCGAGAAAATACGATACAACGGTAAATACTATGCGGGTTTCAACAAACTGGAGGTATTCTCCCTACCCAACGTAAACAAGGCAATCACGGATAAGGTCGGTGTGGATTTGTCCAAGCTTGAGACATTAGAAGATTACTACCAGATGTTAAAGAAGGTGAAAATCTACATGGAGACCACCGAGGGACGTAAACCCTACTATCCTTTCTTCGTGTACATGACAGATATCTGGGATTTGCAACCCTGGTTCTCCTCAGTTGGTCTGCGCCGGGGGGTCTTTGTGGATTCAAATGGTAAAAAATACGCTCCATGGGTGGAAAGCGCCGCCAAGCCCGTATGGGAATGGCTGGCCAAACTCTACGCCGAAGGCCTCATGGATCCAGCCTCCTTCACTGGTAAGACCAGCGACATGCGTAATAAAATGTGGCAGTCTCAGGATATCGTCCTGGCTTCGGATTGGGTAGCCTGGACGGGCTTGTACAACAATAACGCAAAAACCGCCGGCACCTATCCCGACAAAGTCAACGTCGTCGGTCTTCCAGGCGTGAAAAGCCCATCCGGGAAATATCTGCTTGAACAAGGTGGGGCCTCACTCTGGGCGATTCCAGTCAACGCTAAAAATCCCGACGGGGGCTTTGCGGTGATGGAGTTCCTCGCTACAGTGGAAGGTGGTCTTCTATTATCCGCCGGTATCGAAGGACATGACTATGTCATGAAGGATGGTAAGATCGAATACACAGAAGAAGGGTTGAAACATGGCCGAGACCACGGCGCACCCTTCCCAATATCCTCCAAGTTTGACCTTTCTGTGCTTGGGCCTATGAATCCTGGAGTACTGGAATCGTTATCCATCGGCAAACGGTCTGATGTGAGCGTTGCCACCATGGGTTTTGCAAACGGCGAGCTTGACGCCCGCCAGTACTACGATGTGATGTCTAAGTGGATGACCGAATGCATTATGGGTAAGCTGGATGCAGCTACCGCCATGAAGGGCGCAGCGAACGAATTGCGTAGCCGGAAAATCATAGACTAAACTTATGACCCCAAAATAGGGCCGCAGTGTAAACCGCGGCCCTTTACATGCCAAGATTAAGGAAAGATAATTGCCAGAGCTTCGCTTCACCCGCACTTATTCAACAAGCGATCAACGCCGTTACTTCACTCTCCCCTTCGACGTTCCTCAGGGAATGGACAAGATCGAGTTATCCTACGATTATCCTCGCTTTGAGGAAAAGGTAATGATTGAGGGTACCGCGCGGATTGAGACCAATATAATTGACTTAGGGCTCTACGATGAGGCGGGAGATCTCCGCGGATGGTCGGGCTCCCAACGTACAAAAGTGGTAGTTTCCGAGGCGGATGCCACACCGGGTTATAAACGCGGACCACTGCGGTCTGGACACTGGGCTGTAGCCCTGGGGGTCTACCGGGTGGAAAGTTCCGTTACCGTAGAAGTTGTGGTACGCCTCATTCCTAAATCTCGAATACTCCTTGTCGGGGATCTTCATATGCACACGGTTAACAGCGACGGTGACTACTCCACCACCGAGGTAATCGAATACTGCCGTCGCGCCGGGCTGGACTTCGTAGCCCTGACTGACCACAACAATACGGAACAGAATAGAGAGATTGGAAACCCCTCGGGTATCACGGTTATTCCTGGCATGGAATACACCAATTATCGGGGTCACGCTAATTTCTATTTTCGAGGCGGCAGAACGGCTTTGGATGTCAATCCCCTCTCCAACACCTACGGGGAAATGACAGAGGTCTTCCGAAAGGCAAAGGAAACAGGAACCCTCATATCCCTCAATCACCCCCATTGTGATGTCTGTCCTTGGGAATTCGGTTTTGAAGGCCTGCCTTACGATATGGTGGAGTTGTGGAATGGGCCCATGAAAGCCTCCGACCTGCGGTCGGTGGCCTGGTGGCATGGCAGGCTCTCAGCCGGAGCAAAGCTTCCTGGAGTGGGAGGCTCTGACACTCACCGCATTGAACCCAACCGTTCTTATGGCTGCCCTTCTACCTTCGTCCACACGGAGTCCCGTTCCCCCGAAGATATCCTAGACGCCCTTTTAGCAGGAAGATCTTTTATCACTGCGTCTCCAATCGGACCACGTCTGGACTTACGGGTTGGCGATGCAGGGCTCGGCGACGAAGCCGCTTTCCGGCGTAGATTAGAGGGCACGGCGACGGTTGAAGAAGCAAGGACCGGGGATATTCTCGTCCTCCTGGACGGAGCGGGAGGGAGAACTGAATGGCGAGTGCCATTCTCCGGCATATTCCGTACGTCCTTCCCTGCAGGCACACTAGAAGCCCGTTTTTACCGCTTAGAGCTCTATCGGGATCGCCTTGACGTTCCCACCCTCACCGCTCTGACCAACCCGGTCTATTTAAGCCAAGGAGGGTGGGGAACTGTTTGAACGGCACCGATTCATTACTGTCATGTCAATCCATATTGCCTCATCGAAAAAAAAATCTAACCCGATTAGGCAATTGCCTCATCCTGTTTTTCTAACCGAATGGGGAGATGACCCTGGGGGCCCAGCCTTTCACTGATATACGTGTGGCAGACACATTGAGCCAGATTTGCAAAAGCCTGATCCAGAGTTAACCGAAGAGTCACAATGTCTATAGCCTGGTGTACCAGTTCAAGTTGAAGCTTATGTTCCTTGCGTAGCCGACGCGCTATCAAATGGCGGTGTCGTTTTTGCACTCCATATAACAGCTGTCGTTTTTCTTCTTGGGGCGGCTCCTAGTGAAAACGATATTTTAGGAGTAATAATCAGCAAGAGATTGTTGATGTACTCCGAATCGGAATCGGTGTTTATACCTAGCAGAGGAAAGGGATGCGAACCTAGTATGTCCTGGAGCGCCAACTTCACGCAACGGGCTGCTTTGTTGGGTAAGACCCATAGTTCAGTCCACTCAGATGCCACATCGATGAGGTCTAGAGAGTAGCAGCATTCACTGGAAGCGCTTCCTACATCATGACTTATGGTATCAGCTTGGAAAAATCCCGGTGGTGAGTCAGCCCACTCATAGGAGGTCCGGATGGGGATGAGAGACTTAAGCCCCTCCACGGGCTTGGTCATACAGAGCCACCTTAAGGGGTTCCCACCGCCGTATGGCGCTTAGGTGCCGGTCTATGGTGGCCGTACTCATGGTAGCAAGTAGAGGGAGGATCTGTGGAGGAATGTGAAGACACTCTGCCACTTGGATGCGAAACTCTTGAAGCACCTGCACCAGTCGCTTCCCCCACATCTGGTCAAAGAGAACCCAGAGCTTTTCGAGCGGCTCATCGACTTCCGCGAGGTATTGCCGCTTGCCGGGTCGCGATGTACCTTTCACCTTACCGGTCTTGAGGATGACCGGCTTCTCGTCCACCATCACCAAGGTGGTTCTTCCCATCCGGTATGCAGATGACTGGCATATTTCCGGTTATACCCCGCGGCGGCGGTAAACTCAGTGAGTATTCGCTGCTTCCCTTGATACGTGGCGGAATGGTACGCTCGCGCTTGGTCGTCCGTCAATTCCTTCATTGTGGCCATTGACAACCTCACTTTCCGCCTCCCTCTTGTGGGATACGCTGAATTCTGGTTAGAATTTTCGTTGAAGCAATGAGGTACTCGGATTGAACAGCTATGTCCGCCGAGGCGGCACTTTTGTAAATCGACGTTGAGCGCTATACTCTCGACAAGGAGCACCGCATGCTGTTTTCGGTCGGAAATCTGGTAACACTTGCCATCGTGGTCGCAATGTTTGTCGCGTATCATCTATTGACGGCAGATAATCGTTCGCTGGAGAAGCTCAAACGTCTGGGCGAGAAGCTGAAGGATGAGCTTGGAGCCTACGCGGAGTCAAAACGCGAAGAGATCAAGCATTACGGCATCGAGCTGGATGTCCAGCAGAAGGCGGCGAAGGTCGTGCTCGAAAAGATACAGGAAGCCCAGGCGACCATCGACGAAAAGTCAGATTCGATCACCGAGATCGCCAATCGCTTCAAAGAATACGACGACATTCTTGCCCGTCTTATGGATATGACCAAGCGCGTCGACCAGAATATCGCGCATCTTGCCGAAAAAAACGATTTTATCGAGGCACTGGCCCGCCGCGTCGAAGGCGCCGACAAGAAAATGGCCGTCATCGAGGCGGACCTGCCTAAGCTCAAAGAGCAGTTCGCCCACGACGCCAAGCAGATCCTCGATGGTTTCCGCGACGACATCCTCGATCAGCTCCACGGACGGCTCGCGGAGATCGTGACCATGTTCGAAAACTCCAAAGCCGAGGCTCACGCAGCCATCGAGCGGGCATCATCCCTCAAGGAACAGATCGACCACATGACAGAATCCTCGCTCAAGGTCGCAGCGGAGCGCGCCCACGACATCGAAGATTCCGCCTACAGCACCCTTCGCACCCACATCGCCGCCACCTTCGACGAGCTTTCACGGCAGACCGAAGATCGCATCGCCGCGCTCTCGCACAACATCAGTGCGTTCACCCAAAGCGTCGATGCCAGGCTCAAAGCCCTCGCCGCGGCCACCGAGGCTCAAGTGTCGGACACTGAGCACAATCTCTCAGAGACCAAGGCCGCGCTCAGCGCAATGACCGCCGACACGGCGCGGATTCAGAAAGAAGCCGCCGCGAGCGCCGCAGCCCTCTCCGAAAAATTCAAGGCGGAACGCGAATCGCTCGAAGAACAGTTCGCCCAGTTCGGCCAAGCCTTCGAGACGCACCGCGCCTCGTTTGAAAAAGAGTTCATGGATGAGATATCGGCGCTGCGGGCGACGCTCGACGAGGCGAAGGGCCGCACCGACGAACTCAAAACCATCGCGGAGGGCAGTATCGCCGAGGCGCTAAAGGCCTTTGAACAGGATGTCGCGCACCAGCTCGAATCCCGCAAGGCCGCGGTCGACGAACAGCTGGACGCATGGCTCTCCTCCATGGATGCGAAGATACGGAAGGTCTCTCAGGATGCGCTCGAGCAGCGCAAGGCCGAAGAGGCGCGCCTCATGCAGGAAGTCAATGCGGAACTCAAGCGGATAAAAGACAGCCTCTATACCCAGGTCCAAAAGATCGAACGCGATATAGAGGCCTTCAAGAACGTATGAACGCTAGGAGAATATGGCGTCGAGCGCGACTTCCATCATCGCCCTAAAAGAAGTCTGACGTTCTTCCTGGCTCGTGACCTCGCCGGTGATAAGATGATCCGAGACCGTGAGCACCGAGAGCGCCTCGCAGCCGTATTTTGCCGCCAGGGTATAGAGCTCGGCGGTCTCCATCTCCACCGCCAGCACCCCGAACTTTGCCCAAAGCTTCCATTGGTTCGGATCTTCAGTGTAGAACATGTCGGAGCTCAGCACCGGCCCGGCGAACACCCGCAGCGTGCGCGCCGCCGCGGCGTCCCATGCGGCCTTGAGCAAGCCGAATGAAGCGGTGGGCGCGTAATCCATTCCGCCGAAGCGCTGCCGGTTCACCGCAGAATCGGTGCATGCGCTCATCGCGAGCACGATGTCGCGAAGCCCAACGTAGTCCTGCATGCCCCCGCAGGTGCCGATGCGGATGAGGCGCTTCACGCCGTAGTCGCGGATCAGCTCGTTGACATAGATGGAGAGGCTCGGCATGCCCATGCCCGTGCCCATCACCGATACGGGCTTGCCCTTGTACCTGCCCGTATATCCGAACATGTTGCGGACCTCGTTGAAACATACAGGAACTGATAGGAACTGTCATTTCGGGAGGAACTGTCATTTCGGGATTTTTGCGGTTTTAGGTTAAAATTTTCGGTTTTTCCCTCGAACTATGACTTTTGT
>Ga0209407_1002318_pt1 | contig 17985 bp, 16 predicted proteins | sample AD_JPNHG3_MetaG_FD_184410 | JGI IMG/M metagenome (GOLD analysis project Ga0209407, IMG submission 184410) | Active sludge microbial communities of municipal wastewater-treating anaerobic digesters from Japan - AD_JPNHG3_MetaG (SPAdes) (version 2) | ecosystem: Engineered > Bioreactor > Anaerobic... | reverse complement strand
TAACAGGTAACAGGTAACAGGATCCTCCTGTCGATGATCTTTTCCTGTCACCTGACACCTGTCACCTTGTGTCAGCGCCTTCTGATGGTCATTGCTGCCATGGAAATGACGAGGACGCCCAGCAGGGGCGGATACTCGATTGTGTAGACGATCGGCGTGAGGGCCCAGCGAACCGCCGTCCGCAGCGCCTCGTGCTGAGCGATGCATGCCGCGTCGGGCGGCGGAAAAAAGGGGCAGCCGAAAGGGCTGCCCCTTGGTTTCCATGGCGAAACCTTGCGCTCACTTCACATTGTCCGCCGGGATGGGGTTGTTGATGTTCGATTGCTGCTTGTTCTGGATCTCCTTCACGATCTCGGCCGTTGTTCTGTACCGCCCCACGACAATCTCTACCTGCGTGCCGGGCGGGACATCGGCGCCGGCCCGGACGCTCTGCTTGAGAACGAGGGTGTTCTTCCTCTGGTCGCTTATCGATTGAAATGTAACAGAAGGCTTGAGCTTTGCTTTGAGCAGCGTGTCCTGGGCGGTCAGCCAAGGCATTCCCTCCACGTGGGGGACCTTCACGGCTTCGTAGCGGCCGACGACGACGGGCACCATCGAGCCGGGCGCCAGGGGCGTGCCGACGGCGATCTTCTGGCCGATGACCATGCCGTTTTGATTCGGATTCGCAACGGGCTGGTGGGTGACCTGGGCGTTGAGCTTGTTGTCGACGAGGATTTTCTGGGCCTCGGCCAGCGGCTTGCCCGTGACGGAGGGCACCTTGACCTGTGCGGGCGGCGTGTACTGGCCGACGACGAGGGGCACCGTCGAGCCGGGAGCCATCGACATCCCCGGGGCTGCCATCTGTTTCAGGACGACCTGGTTCTTGCCGGGGTCCGCCGTGTTTTCACGGATGACGGAGGCATTGAGCTTGTTGGCGACCAGGGCCTTCTGGGCTTCGGCGAGCGGCATGTTCGTGACATTCGGGACCCGGGTCTGATCCGCCATTTTGCCGGCCACGACGATCACGACCTGCTGCTTGCTGACCCGGGCACCGGCGGGCGGTCTCGTGGCGAGAACCGTGCCGTCCTGCTTCGGGTCCGCCACCGTCCGATACTCCATGCCCGTTTTCCAACCCTGCCGCGTCAGCATCTGTTGGGCATCCGCCGCCTTCATGCCGGTCACATTGGGGACCGCGTCGACCTGCTGGGCCGCTGCGGCCGATGCGAAGGCCATCAGGAAGGCCGCTGCCAAAACCAGAACCAAACGTATCCGTTTCATGATACCCTCCCATATTCATCACGGTATAGTTGAGAGACCGGATAGACATCGAGCAAGGGGCGTGCCATCCGGTCCCGTTGCGCAGCCGATCATTTTGCGATTGACTCCCCCGGGGGGCTGTAATAAGAAAAAAGCACGCCAGCGTTGGAATCGGAAGAGGAGTCTTGGCAACGAAAAAACTCTATATCCGCACCTTCGGCTGCCAGATGAACGTCCACGACTCGGAACAGCTGGAGGAACTCCTGAAGAATTCGGGGTACGCGAGGACGGAAAGCGCGAGGGAAGCGGACCTCATCATCGTCAACACCTGCAGCATCCGCGACAAGGCGGAGCAGAAGGTCTACAGCCAGCTCGGCCGCTACCGGCATCTCAAGAAGGCAAAACCGGGACTGCAGATCGGGGTCTGCGGCTGCGTGGCCCAGCAGCAGGGCGAGCGGCTGCTCGAGAAGGCCCCCTTCGTGGACCTCGTCATCGGGACCCACAACCTCGACCGCCTGCCCGAGTGCATCGGGCGCGCCAGGCTCGCGGGCCGCCCCGTCGTCGAGACGGGCTTCCGCGAGACGGTGCCCTCCATCGGCATCCCGACCCTCCCCGCAAACGGCTCCGTGAGTGCCTATGTCACGATCATGCAGGGCTGCGACAACTACTGCGCCTTCTGCGTCGTGCCCTACCTGCGGGGCCGGGAGGAAAGCCGGGAATTCGAGGACGTCCTGGCGGAGGTGAGGGCGCTGGCCGCCCACGGGGTGAAGGAGGTGACCCTGCTGGGCCAGAACGTGAACTCTTACGGCAAGTCCTTCGGCGGGGGGCACACCTTCGCGGAGCTTCTTCGCGCGATCGGCGGGATCCCCGGCATCGAGCGGATCCGTTTCACCACCTCGCACCCCAAGGATCTCTCCGATGACATCATCGCCTGTTTCAGAGACGTGAAGGCCCTCTGCGAGAGCATTCACCTGCCGGTCCAGTCCGGTTCGGACGCGGTGCTCGCGAGGATGAACCGCCGCTACACGAGCGCCGATTACCTCGACCGGGTCCGCAAGCTGCGGGAGGCCTCGCCGGAGATCGCCATCAGCTCCGACATCATCGTCGGATTCCCCGGAGAGACGGAGCAGGACTACCAGAAAACGCTTGACCTGATGGAAAAAGTCAGGTTTGATACCTTATACTCGTTTCAGTATTCCGAGAGGCCGGGAACGGCCGCCGCGGGGCTTGACGGCAAGGTGAGCCCCGGGGAAAAGCGCAGGCGGCTCATCGAACTCCAGGCGCTTCAGGACCGTCACACGCAGGAGAAAAACGACCGCCTTGTCGGCAGGACGGTGGAGGTCCTTGTAGAAGGGACGAGCCGCAACACGGCCCGAGACGCGACGGGCCGCACCCGATCGAACAAGATCGTAAACTTCGCGGGAGACAAGGACCTCATCGGGAAGACCGTGAGGGTCCGGATCGTGAAGGCGTTTTTGCATTCCCTCCGCGGCGAGATGCCGGGAGTGGAGGGAGGGTTCCGCAGATGTTCGTCGAGATGAAGGTGTCCGGTCTGACCATCGACCCGCTGACCAACACGCCCATCGTGATCCTGAAGGATCTCGAGGGCAAGCGGGCGGTGCCCATCTGGATCGGGCTCTTCGAGGCAAGCGCCATCGCAACCGAGCTCGAGAAGATCAGCTTCTCGCGCCCGATGACGCACGATCTCATGCGGGACCTGCTCAAGATCCTCGAGGCGAAAGTCCAGAAAATCGAGATCGTCGATTTGAGAAACAACACCTTCTTCGCCTGCATCCACCTGAGGCGAAACGGCGATACGCTCATCGTCGACTCCCGGCCGAGCGACGCCATCGCCCTGGCCCTGCGGGTCAACTGCCCCATCTTCATCGACGAGAAAGTGATCGAGAAATCGCGCAACATCGACTTCGCCAAGAAAGTCGACGAGCTGGACAAGAAGAAGACGGAAGAGCTCAAGGAGTTTCTGGAGAATCTTCCCGAGGAGGACTTCGGGAAGTACAAGATGTGACGGCACCGTCACTGCCCGAAGAGGCCCCGCGTGGAAGAGACACGACGCATCTATCTGAAGATGGGGGACAGGGTCGTTCACCTGCGTTACCCGCACTGGGGCACGGGCATGGTGGTGGAGGAGCAGAACTCCACCGTTCTCGGCGGGAACTCCTTCGTGAAGATCGTCTTCCGGGACGGTCGAATCCGCGTCTTCGACAACAATTTCGCCCACGCCTGGTGCTGCTACTACGCGGGGATCCGACGCTGCACATGATCGAAACGGCCTGTTTGCCACTGAAGCGCATAAAGTAGTCATAAACCCGGTTTTATGGACTTTTTTATGCGTTTTCGTGGCTTTTTTTATTGGGGCCTGATATAGAGACATCTTCCGGCCGTTTGTACGAGCTCGAAAGGGGGGGGAAGCGGCGGGAAAAATAGAGGGTACGAGGTTGAGAAGGTGTGAAGGTTGGAGGAGCAGGGGTGTGTGTCAGGCTGACGGCCTGTCCGACCTTCTTACCCTCTCACCCTCTCACCTTCTGCATTTGGCGGGGCGTACAGCGTCGATTGAGGAATCGTCATGCAACGGGCGATCGAGGACTTCGGCAACCACCTTGCGACGGAGAGGAACCTGAGTCCCCACACCCGTCGCAGCTACCTGGCCGACCTCGGGCAGTTTCGGGCGTTCCTGACGGAAAACGGCCTGCTGCCCGCGGGTGGAAGCGAGCCGGAGCAACTGGCGGCCATCGACCACATGGCCGTTCGTTCGTTTCTGGGCTCTCTGGTTCGCCGGAAGGCCCGGAAGGTGACGATCGTTCGGAAGATCGCAGCCCTGCGCACGTTCTTCAGTTACCTCATCCGGGAGGGCAGGGTCCGGGTGAACCCGGCCGAGATGGTCCAGGCCCCGAGAGCCGAGAAATATCTTCCCGCCTTCCTGCCGGTGGAGGAGATGTTCTCGCTTCTCAATCTGCCGTTTCCGGACGACGTCGCCGGGGCCAGGGACCGGGCCATGCTGGAGCTGCTCTACTCCTCGGGCATCCGCGTCAGCGAGCTCACGGGGCTCAACCTGGGCGACATGGACATGCAGCAGGGTCTCATCAAGGTCCGGGGAAAGGGCAGGAAGGAGCGGATCGTGCCGGTGGGCGGCCAGGCCCTGCGGTCCCTGCAGCAGTACCTGGTGAAACGAAGCGAGTGGGCTCGGAAGGCGCGGACGGACGAGGGGGACCCGCCGCTGTTTCTGAGCCGGGGCGGCTCGAGGATCACACCCCGGAGCGTTGCGCGGATCATCGACCGGAATGTCTTGCGAAGCGGGATCAGCAAGAAGGTGGGTCCCCACACGCTGCGGCACAGCTTTGCGACGCACCTGCTGGACGCAGGGGCCGATCTGAGAGCGATCCAGGAGATGCTGGGCCACGAGAACCTGTCGACGACGCAGAAGTACACGTCGGTGAGCGTGGCGAAGCTGATGGAGATCTACGATCGCGCTCACCCCAAAGCAAAGGGGTGATGCGCGGGTTAAGGGCGTAAGGCTGATGGCGAAAGGTTTCACGCAGCGGAAGAGGGCAGATTTTTCTTTGCCACAAGCCCTTCGCCTTGAGCCTTCCGCCATGAACCGATTCATTTCTCGGTGGATGAGTCAATGAACATGGAAATGCACGGCACCACCATCCTCGCCATCCGGCACAAGGACAAGGTCGTCGTCGCCGGGGACGGCCAGGTCACCTTCGACCAGACGATCATCAAGCACGGGGCGCGCAAGGTCCGCAGGCTGTTCCACAACCGGGTCATCGTCGGGTTTGCCGGCGCCACGGCAGACGCCTTCACGCTCTTCGACCGCTTCGACCAGAAGCTCGAGCAGTACAACGGCAACCTGCTGAGGGCGGCCGTGGAGCTGACGAAGGACTGGCGGACGGACCGGGTGCTGCGGCACCTGGAGGCCCTCATGATCGCCGTGAGCCGGGACGATTTCCTCGTCATTTCGGGAAACGGCGACGTGATCGAGTCCGACGACAACGTGGCCGCCATCGGCTCGGGCGGCCCCTATGCACAGGCGGCGGCACGCGCTCTGGTGAGGCACTCCGATCTCGATGCCGCGGAGATCGCCCGGGAGTCCATGCGGATCGCCTCGGAGCTCTGTATCTACACCAACGACCGCGTGACGCTGGAGGAGATCGACCTGAACGCCGAGGAGGAACCGGAGCCGGACAGGAAGGCGAAGGGGAAGCGGTAGGCACCCTGCGAACAGAAGCCAAGAGGGTAAGAGGGATTTCAATCTCTGTGAGCGAAAGGAACCCGGCAAGAAGTCCGGTGCTGAGAGAAGATCAATGTCAGCCATCGAGTTAACACCCAAGAAGATCGTCTCCGAGCTCGACAAGTACATCGTCGGCCAGGGGGAGGCCAAGCGGGCCGTGGCGATTGCGCTGCGCAACCGATGGAGACGCCAGAACGTGAGGCCCGATCTGCGGGACGAGATCGCCCCGAAGAACATCATCATGATCGGCCCCACCGGCGTGGGCAAGACGGAGATCGCCCGGAGGCTTGCCAAGCTGGACAATTCCCCGTTCCTCAAGATCGAGGCCTCGAAGTTCACCGAGGTGGGCTACGTGGGGCGCGATGTGGATTCCATGATCCGCGACCTCATGGAGATCGCCGTAAACATGGTCAAGCACGAGGAGATGGACAACGTGCGGGCCAAGGCCCGGGAACTGGCCGAGGACCGCGTCCTGGACCTGCTGCTGCCCATCCGGCGCGCCGAGGCCCGAAGTCCCGAGGGGATGGAGGCCGCGGCGGGCGAGGCCGAAGCGGGTCCCTCGGACACCCGGGAGAAGCTCCGGCAGATGCTCCGCGAGGGCAGGCTCGATTCCCGGGTCGTCAACCTCGAGGTCACCGAGAAGGCCGGGGGGCCCATGATCGAGGTCTTCTCGTCGTCCGGCGTCGAGGACCTGGGTCTCAACATCAAGGAGATGTTCGGGAACCTCTTCCCGCAGAAGAAGAAGCGGCGCCGCGTGCGGATCCCCGAGGCGCTGACGATCCTCGAGGAAGAGGAGGTGCAGCGGCTCATCGACATGGACAAGGTCGTCCGGCTGGCCCACAACCGGGTCGAACAGTCGGGGATCATCTTTCTCGACGAGATCGACAAGATCGTGGGGAGCAACGCCAGCCACGGGCCCGACGTGTCCCGCGAGGGGGTCCAGCGGGACCTTCTGCCCATCGTGGAAGGCTCCACGGTGAACACGAAGTACGGCATGGTGAAGACGGACCACATCCTGTTCATCGCCGCCGGCGCCTTCAGCACGACGAAGCCCTCGGACCTGATCCCGGAGCTGCAGGGGCGCTTTCCGATCCGCGTCGAGCTCGACTCGCTGACGAAAGACGATTTCATCCGGATCCTCACGGAGCCGTCGAATGCCCTGGTCAAGCAGTACATCGAGATGCTCGCCACGGAAGGGGTCCGCGTGTCGTTCACCGAGGATGCCATCGCCGAGATCGCCGAGGTGGCCACCCTGGTCAACGAACGCACCGAGAACATCGGCGCAAGGCGCCTCTACACGATCATGGAGACCTTGCTCGAGGACATCTCCTTCGACGCACCCGACATGCGGGACCACGACGCCGTCATCGATGCGGCCTACGTGCGGGAGAAGCTCGAGGACATCGTCGAGGACGAGGATCTGAGTCGGTACATCCTGTAAAGACAGGCGTGAGGCATTGGGCACAAGGCATGAGGCCCAAGGCGGAGGCAAACACCCCCTCATTTCCCCCTCTGAAAAGGGGGATGAAAGGGGGATGTCATGATTGCCGAGCAGACGATAGGCTGATCGCAGGGGTGGTGAAATGACCGATATGAAGTTGGGTGCCCAGGAGCGGGCGGAGATCCTTCTCGAGGCCCTGCCGTACATCCGCCGGTTCTACAACAAGACGATCGTCGTGAAGTACGGCGGCCACGCCATGGTGGACGAGGAGCTCAAGAGGCTCTTCGCCATGGACATCGTCATGATGAAGTACATCGGGATCAACCCCGTTGTCGTCCACGGCGGCGGTCCCCAGATCGGCGCCGTCCTGAAGAAGCTCGGGAAGGAGTCGCAGTTCATCCAGGGCATGCGCGTCACCGACGAGGAGACCATGAACATCGTCGAGATGGTGCTCGTGGGCTCGGTGAACAAGGAGATCGTGGGCCTCATCAACCGCAACGGCGGCAAGGCCGTGGGCCTCTCCGGCAAGGACGGCAGCCTGACGCGGGCCGAGAAGTACTATCTCAACGAGGAAAAGCAGAAGGACATGCCGACGGAGATCATCGACGTGGGCCTCGTGGGCAAGGTGAAGGAGATCAACGCCGGGCTCATCCAGTCGCTCGTGAGGGACGGCTTCATCCCGGTCATCGCCCCCACGGGGATGGGCGACAGCGGGGAGACCTACAACATCAACGCCGACATCGTGGCCGGCGAGGTGGCGGCGGCCCTCAAGGCCGAGAAGCTCGTGCTGCTGACGGACGTGGAGGGAGTCTGGGACAGGGACAGGCAGCTCATCAACACGATGGACAACCGCCGCGCCCTCGCGATGATCGACGACGGGACGATCGCCGGCGGCATGTTCCCCAAGGTGAAGTGCTGCCTCAAGGCGCTGCGGGGCGGTGTGGGCAAGGCCCACATCATCGACGGCAGAAAGAAGCACGCCATGCTCCTCGAGATCTTCACGGACCAGGGCGTGGGCACGGAGATCGTGCTGTAAAAGGTGACAGGTGACAGGTGGCAGGAGACTGGTGACAGGTCCAAGTCGTTCACCCCACCCGCTACCCTCCACCCTCGGCCCTCAACCCCTTGCGGACAGGCGGCGGGACGATGGCCGGGATTGTGACTCGACAGGCTTCGCAGGATGACAAAAGACGAGCTCATCGCACTCTCGGAAAAGAACATCATCGGCACCTACCGGCGCCAGCCCGTCGTCTTCGTCCGGGGCGAGGGCGCGCACCTCTGGGACATCGACGGGAAGGAGTACGTCGACTTCGTCGCGGGGATCGCCGTCTGCAGCCTGGGGCACTCCCACCCGAAGGTGGTCGAGGCCATCTGCCGGCAGGCCGGCACCCTGATGCACGTCTCCAACCTCTACTACACGGAGCCCCAGATCCGCCTGGCCCGCATGCTCACGGAGCACTCCTTCGCCGACCGGGTCTTCTTCTGCAACAGCGGCGCCGAGGCCAACGAGGCGGCCATCAAGCTGGCGCGCAAATACGGGCACGACAACCTGGGGGGACGCTACGAGATCCTCACGATGAAGGGTTCCTTCCATGGCAGGACGCTCGCAGCCATCACGGCGACGGGCCAGGAGAAGTTCCATGCCGGCTTCGCGCCCCTGCCCGACGGGTTCCGGTACGTCCCCTTCAACGACGTGCCGGCGCTCGAGAAGGCCGTGTCGGAGAAGACCTGCGCCGTCCTGCTCGAGCCCATCCAGGGGGAGGGCGGCGTGCGGGTGCCCGGCGAGGGTTACCTGAAGGCCGTCCGGGAGATCTGCGACCGAAAGGGGGTCCTCATGATCCTCGACGAGGTGCAGACGGGCATGGGCCGCACGGGGAAGCTGTTCGGCTACGAGCATGACGGAGTGACCCCCGACATCATGACGCTGGCCAAGGCCCTGGCGAACGGCGTTCCCGCGGGGGCGCTCGCGGCGACGGAGAAAGTGGCCGCCGCCTTCGGCCCCGGGACCCATGCCTCGACCTTCGGCGGAAACCCGCTCGCCATGGCGGCGGCCGTCGCCACCCTCGAGACGATCCTGGCCGACGGGTTTCTGGAAAACTGCGCGAGGATGGGCGAGTACCTCCGGGAGCGGCTCTCGTCGCTGCGGAAGGACCACCCCGTCATCCGGGACGTCCGAGGCAGGGGGCTGCTCGTCGGCCTCGATCTCTCCGTCGACGGCAATCCCGTCGTGAAGGCCTGCCTGGAGCGGGGCGTGCTCGTCAACTGTACGTTTGACCACATCCTCCGGATGGTGCCCCCGCTGGTCGTCACGAGGGCGGATGTGGACAGGCTGGTGCAAGTACTCGATGAGGTGCTGGAACGTTGAAGAAAGATTTCCTGAGTGTCTACGATCTGACGAGGAGGGATGTCGACCGTATCTTCAGCCATGCGGCGAATCTCAAGGCCATGCTGAAAGACGGGATCATCTACCAGCCCCTTGCGGGCAAGACGCTGGGGATGATCTTCGACAAGTCCTCGACGCGCACGCGGCTCTCCTTCGAGGCCGGGATGTACCAGCTGGGGGGGCTTGCCATCTACCTCAACAGCCGCGACACGCAGCTGGGCCGCGGCGAGACCATCGCCGACACGGCGCGGATCGCCTCGCGCTACCTCGATGCCGTCATGATCCGGACGTTTTCCCAGGAGTCCGTCGAGGAGTTCGCGCAGCACGCCACGATCCCGGTCATCAACGGCCTGACGGATCTCATGCATCCCTGCCAGATCGTCAGCGACCTCTTTACGATCGTCGAGAAGAAGGGGACCTACGAGGGCCTCAAGGTCGCCTACGTGGGCGACGGCAACAACGTCGCCAATTCCTGGATCGACGCGGCGGCGAAGCTGCCCTTCAGGCTGGCGCTGGCCTGCCCGAAGGGCTACGAACCCGACGCGCGGATCCTCGAGAGGGGCCGGAAGAAAGCCCCGAAGGGCATCTCCCTGTACCGCGACCCCGTGCAGGCCGTGAAAAACGCCGACGTGGTCTACACCGACGTCTGGGCCAGCATGGGCCAGGAGGCCGAGCAGGAGACCCGCGCAAAGGTCTTCGAGGGCTACCAGGTGAACCGGCGGCTGCTGAAGCACGCGAAGCCCGATGCCGTCGTCATGCACTGCCTGCCCGCGCACCGCGGCGAGGAGATCTCGGAAGAGGTCCTCGACGGGCCGCAGTCCGTCGTGTGGGACGAGGCGGAGAACCGGCTGCACGTGCAGAAGGCCATCCTCGAGATCTTGATGGTCAGGTGATACCTGCCATGAAAACAATCGAGCCGTTTTGCTGACGGCAGAGGGTAAGAGGGTTTGCAGGTGAGAAGGTTGGAGGATCGGGAGGCGTTTGGTCTGCCGGGAGCCCGTCCAAGCTTCTTGCCCTCTCAGCCTCTCACCTTCTTCTTTCGAAAGAGGAGGAACGAACAGTGTCGAAACCGGTGAAAAAAGTGGTGGTCGCCTATTCGGGCGGCCTGGATACGTCGGTCATCATCCAGTGGCTCCTGGAGGCCTACCCCGGCTGCGAGGTCATCGCCTTTGCCGCCGACGTGGGCCAGAAGGAGGAACTCGAGGGCCTCGAGCAGAAGGCCCTCAAGACGGGCGCCAGCAAGTGTTACATCGAGGATCTGCGCGAGGAGTTCGTGCGGGACTTCGTGTTCCCCATGCTGCGGGCCAACGCCATCTACGAGGGCACGTACCTGATGGGCACCTCGATCGCGCGGCCGCTGATCGCCAAGAAGCAGATCGAAATCGCCCACCGCGAGAAGGCCGACGCCGTCTGCCACGGCGCCACGGGCAAGGGCAACGACCAGGTGCGCTTCGAGCTCACCTACATGGCCCTCGACCCCGACATCCGGATCATCGCCGCCTGGCGCGACGACAAGTGGACCTTCACCTCGCGGGAGGACATGATCAACTTCGCGGCCAAGCACGACATCCCGCTGCCCGTTTCCAAGGACAAGCCCTACAGCTCGGACCGCAACGCCCTGCACATTTCCCACGAGGGCGGCATCCTGGAGGATCCCTGGAACGAGCCGACGGAGGACATCTTCACGATCACCGTCTCGCCCGAAAAGGCCCCCGACAGGCCGACCTACGTCGAGATCGACTTCGAGAAGGGCAACCCCGTGGCCGTCGACGGCAGGCGGATGAGCCCGGCCGTCCTGCTCGATCACCTCAACACGGTGGCCGGCGCCAACGGCATCGGGCGCGTGGACATGGTGGAGAACCGGTTCGTGGGTATGAAGTCCCGCGGCGTCTACGAGACCCCCGGAGGCACCGTCCTCTGGGCGGCGCACCGGGCCGTCGAGACGATCACCATGGACCGCGAGGTGATGATCCTGCGCGACGGGCTGATCCCGAAGTACGCCCAGCTCGTCTACAACGGGTTCTGGTTCGCGCCGGAGCGGCAGGCCCTGCAGCAGTTCATCGACGCCTCGCAGGAGAACGTGACGGGCACGGCGCGCCTGAAGCTCTACAAGGGCAACTGCATCGTCGTGGGCCGCAAGTCGCCCCACTCGCTCTACAGCGAGGACATCGCCTCGTTCGAGAAGAGCGGCGGCTACGAGCAGAAGGACGCCACGGGGTTCATCCGGCTCAACGCCCTGCGGCTTCGCATCGGGGCCTACCTCAGGAAAAAGCGCGGCTGAGCCGTAACCCCCAGGGCAGGGAAATCCCCCTTTCGTCCCCCTTTCCAAGGGGGGAAGAGGGGGATTTTGAAACCATTCACATTGGCCATCAGACCACGAGAGACGGGTGTTCATGAGCGGAAAAACCAGAAGAAAGCTCTGGAGCGGGCGGTTCGGCGCCGAGACGGACCGTCTCGTCGAGGTCTTCACGGCGTCGCTTCCCTTCGACGCGAGGCTCTCCGACTACGACATCGAGGGCAGCATCGCGCACTGCCGGATGCTGGGCAGGCAGGGGATCATCCCGCCGGCCGATGCGGAGAGGATCGTCGAGGCGCTCGGCGAGATCCGGGAGGCGATCCGGTCGGGGGCGTTCCGGTTCGAGCCGGGCGACGAGGACATCCACATGGCCGTCGAGCGGGCGCTCATCGAGCGGATCGGGCCCGCCGGCGGCAAGGTGCACACGGGCCGAAGCCGAAACGACCAGGTCTCCACCGACATGCGGCTCTACCTCCGGGCGGAGATCGGGGAGATCCTCGACCTCGTCGGCGGGCTGCAGAAGACCTTCGTCACCCTGGCCGGCAGGGAGATCGACACGATCCTGCCGGGCTACACCCACCTGCAGAAAGCGCAGCCGGTGCTGCTGGCGCACTACCTGCTCGCCTTCCGCGAGATGCTGGAACGCGACGCGCAGCGGCTGGGCGAGTGCCTCGAGCGGGTCAACGTCATGCCCCTGGGCTCGGCGGCCCTGGCCGGCACGAGCCTGCCGCTGGACCGGAAATACACGGCGAAGCTGCTGGGCTTCCGATCGGTTGCGGCCAACAGCATGGACGCCGTCTCGGACCGGGACTTCGTCGCCGAGTTCATCTTTGACGCGGGCCTGCTCATGATGCACCTGAGCCGCTTCTGCGAGGACCTCATCATCTGGTCCTCCGGAGAGTTCGGATTCGTGGAGATCTCCGACGCCTACACGACGGGCTCCAGCATCATGCCCCAGAAGAAAAACCCCGACGTGGCCGAACTCATCCGGGGGAAAACCGGGCGCGTATACGGCAACCTCGTGCGGGTGCTCACGGTCCTGAAGGGGCTGCCCATGACCTACAACCGGGATCTCCAGGAGGACAAGGAGCCTCTCTTCGACACCGTCGATACCGTCAAGATGAGCCTCAGGGTTCTCACGGGGATGGCCGGCAACCTTTCGTTCAACCGGCAGCGCATGCTGGAGGAGGCCGCGAAGGGCTTTTCGACGGCCACCGACGTGGCGGAGTACCTGGTCACGAAGGGGGTGCCCTTCCGGGAGGCCCACGGGATCGTCGGGCGGCTCGTGGCCTACTGCATCGCCCGGGGAAAGGGGCTCGGGGAGATCAGCCTCCGGGAGTTCAGGAAGTTCTACACGGGATTCGACGAGGGGGTCTATGCCGTGATCCCGGTGCAGAAGGCCGTCAACGCCCGGAAGACCCAGGGAGGCACGGCGAAGAAGGAAGTGCTCCGGCAGATCGACCGGGCGCAAAAACAGGCGAAGGACGAAACGCAAAGGGCGAAAGGCGGAAAATGAGAAGAAGGCGCTTGTGGAGACGGGCCGCCGTCATTATAATTGGCCTCGTTTTGCTTGCCGGGGCGGCCTGCGGGAAGAAGGGGGACCCTGTCCCGCCGGAGAAACCGAAGGCGAACACGATGTTCGGCACGGCTGAACATCGTGGCTGAAGGCAGGAGGCAACAGGCGGCAGACGGGCACCCTGTCCGATTCTCTTTGGCCGCAGGCGCTTCGCCTGTGCCGTTTGCCCCGAAGGAAAATGTATGAACCACTTCAGCTATCGCGAGGACAGGCTCTGGTGCGAGGACGTACCCGTCGAGGCGATCGCCGAGAAGGTCGGCACGCCGTTCTACCTCTACAGCCGGAGGACCCTGCTGCAGCATTTCCATGTCTTTGACGAGGCCCTCCGGGATGTCCCTCACATCATCTGCTTCGCGGCCAAGGCAAACTCGAACCTCGCCATCATGCGTCTCTTCGTCAAGGAGGGCGGCGGGGTCGACATCGTTTCCGGCGGGGAGCTCTACCGGGCTCTCCGGGTCGGGGCGGACCCCGCGAAGATCGTCTACTCCGGCGTCGGAAAGCGAATCGACGAAATCGACTTCGCTCTCCGCTCGGATATTCTCATGTTCAACGTGGAGTCCTCCGAGGAACTGGGGGTCATCGACGAGAGGGCGGGTCTCATGGGGAGGAAAGCCCGCATCTCGCTGCGCATCAACCCCGACGTGGACCCCAGGACGCATCCCCATATCTCGACGGGGCTGAAGACCAACAAGTTCGGCATCAACATCGAGAAGTCGCTCGACGAGTACCGACGGGCCCGGACGCTGCCCCACGTGGAGATCGTGGGCGTCGACTGCCACATCGGCTCCCAGGTGACGCAGATCTCCCCCTTCGTCGATGCGCTGGAGCGGCTGAAGAACCTCATCGGCCGGCTGAGGGAAGAAGGCATCGAGATCCGATACCTGGACCTCGGCGGGGGCCTGGGGATCACCTACAACGAGGAGATGCCGCCCCACCCGGAGGAATACGCCCGGGCGATCATCGACTCGGCCGGCGACCTGAAGGTGACCTTCATCTTCGAGCCCGGGCGGGTGATTGTCGGCAATGCGGGCATCCTCGTCTCGAGGGTCCTCTACACCAAGGGCAACGAGGAGAAAAACTTCGTCATCGTCGATGCCGGGATGAACGACCTCATCCGGCCGAGCATCTACGGTTCCTACCACCAGATTCAGCCCGTGGTGCTGAGGGACCGGGGGAGCTTCCTGGCCGACGTCGTGGGCCCGATCTGCGAATCGGGCGACTTCCTCGCGAAGGGGCGGATGATCCCGAAGTTCGAGCGGGGCGACCTCATCGCCGTGATGAGCGCCGGCGCCTACGGGTTCTCCATGGCCTCGAACTACAACTCCCGGCCCCGGATCGCCGAGGTGCTCGTGAAGGACAGGACGTTCCACGTCATCCGCAGGCGCGAGACCTACGCGGATTTGATCAGGGCGGAGAAGGTGCCGGCATATCTGCAGTAAAGGCGTAAGGCGAAAGGCATAAGGCGTAAGGCTCAAGGAAAATGAAGATGGTCTCCATGAGGCGAATGTGACGACATCTTTACCCTTGGCCCTAAGCCTTTTGCCATAAGCCCTCTTTGAGGTTTTTATGATCGAGTTTTTCAAGATCCAGGGGAGCGGGAACGACTTCATCCTCATCGACAACCGCGAGAACGCCCTGCGGGATGTCGGGCGGATCGACGAGTTCGTCAGGACCGTCTGCCGGCCGCACACCGCCGTCGGGGCCGACGGGCTCATCGTGATCGAGCGCTCCGAGAAGGCCCACTTCCGCTGGCGCTTCTTCAACGCCGACGGCAGCGAGGTCGAGATGTGCGGCAACGGCGGCCGCTGCGCGGCCCGGTTTGCCGTCATCAAGGGGATCGCGCCCGCGACGATGTCCTTCGAGACCCGGGCCGGGATCATCGACGCCGAGGTCTCGGGCGACGTCGTCAAACTGCGCCTCACGGACCCGAGGGAGCTCCGCAAGGCCTACACGATCGACCTGGGCGGCACCCCCACCCTGGTCAACAGCATCAACACGGGGGTTCCCCACGTGGTGGCCTTCGTCGACGACCCCGACGGCCACGACGTCGTGGGGATGGGAAGGGCCATCCGTTACCACGCGGAATACCGGCCGGCCGGGACGAACGCGAATTTCGCCCGGGTTCTCAACCGGCACCGGATCAAGCTGCGGACCTACGAGCGCGGCGTGGAGGACGAGACGCTGGCCTGCGGGACGGGGGCCGTGGCGACGGCCCTGATCGCCGCATGGACGGGACTCGTTGACAGCCCCGTCGATGTTCTGGTAAGAAGCGGTGAAACGCTGAAGATCCATTTCGAGAAAACGGGGACGGGGTTCGAGAAGGTGTACCTGGAGGGGGGCACGACGGTGGTCTACCAGGGCTTCCTCTGGGACGAGGCGTATCATACGGCCGGACGGTAAGAAGGTGAGACGGTGAGAGGGTCAGAGACGGATGGGGAAACTTCTTGTCCCCTCGTTGTCAACCTCTTACCCTCCCGACTTCGTGTGGAAAACGGAAGGACGAAAAACAGGGGGGCGGCTTGACGCCGTCTGCCGACAAGCTCAGTGAGAATCGAGGAGGGTACCATGGGAGCAAGGTTTGGAGGAGCGATCGTCGCGATTGTGACGCCTTTCAAGAACGGGCAGGTGGACGAGGGGGCTCTCAGGGAACTCATCGAGTTCCAGATCGCCAACGGAACCGACGGGATCGTTCCCTGCGGCACGACGGGCGAGTCCCCGGTGCTGTCCCACGAGGAGCACGACCGGGTGATCGAGATCACGGTGGATGCCGTGAAGAAGAGGGTTCCCGTCATCGCCGGGACCGGTTCGAACAGCACGGCCGAGGCCCTGCGGCTGACGAAGCACGCCCACGAGGTGGGGGCCGACGCCGTGCTGATGGTGAACCCCTATTACAACCGGCCGACACAGGAGGGGCTCTACCAGCACTACAGGCACATTGCGAACAACGTGCCCATCCCCATCATCATGTACAACATCCCCAGCCGCACGGGCGTCAACATGGAACCGGCGACGATGGCCCGGCTGGCGAAGGAGTGCAAGAACATCGTCGGCGTGAAGGAGGCGGCGGGCTCCCTGCAGCAGATGCAGGACATCATGACGGCCTGCGGGCCGGACTTCATCGTGGTCTCCGGCGACGACTTCTTCACCTTCCCGCTGCTGTGCCTGGGCGGCCACGGGATCATCTCCGTGGTCTCCAACGTGGCCCCTGCGGACATGGCGGCCCTGGTCGACGCGTTTGGCGCGGGCGACATGAAAAAGGCCAAAGAGCTCCACTACAAGCTCACCCCCCTCGTGAAGTCGCTCTTCATCGAGACGAACCCGGCGCCCGTCAAGGCGGCCCTGGCCCTGATGGGGAAGATCCAGTACGAGCTCAGGCTCCCCCTGGCGAAGCTCTCCGATGCCAACCATGAGAAGCTCAAGCAGGCCATGAAGACATACGGGCTCATCAAGTAATCAACGCGTCTCGTTCGACCGTGGAGCCCGTCTGGAGAGCGGGCTCTACGTGTATGGAGAGGGCAAAAGGCGAAAGGCCGAGAGTGAAAGGAGGGGCATCATGGTCAAGGCAATCATCATGGGGGCCGGCGGGAAGATGGGCGGCCGGATCGCGTCCATCGTCAACAGCACGGACGGCATCGAGATCGCGGCCGCCGTCGAGAAGGCGGGGCATCCCCTCATCGGTCAGGACGTGGGCGAGACCCTGGGGCTGGGGAAACGGGGCATCCCGATCGCCGCGGGCCTGGAAACGGTGATCGGGAAGGGCGACGTCGTCATCGACTTCACCCACCACGATGCCTCGATGGAGCACCTGCGGATCGCCGCCGAGAACAGCAAGGCCATCGTGATCGGGACGACGGGCTTCACGGCCGAGCAGACGGCGAAGATCCGGCAGATCGCCCCGACGACGCGCTGCGTGCTGGCCCCCAACATGAGCGTGGGCGTCAACGTCATGTTCAAGGTGCTCGAAGACGTGACGAAGATCATCGGCGAGGACTTCGACATCGAGATCATCGAGGCACACCACAACCTCAAGAAGGATGCCCCGAGCGGCACGGCGATGCGGATGGCCCAGATCATCGCGGCGGCCCTGAAGCGCGACCTCGACAAGGAAGCCGTCTACGAGCGCAAGGGCATGATCGGGGCGCGCACCAAGACCGAGATCGGCATCCAGACCGTGCGGGCGGGCGACATCGTCGGCGAGCACTGGGTCATCTACGGGGGCCTCGGCGAGCGGCTCGAGTTCATCCACCGGGCCCACAGCCGGGACAACTTCGCGAAGGGCGCCGTCCGGGCCGCGAAGTGGGTCGTCGGGCAGCCCAACGGGCTCTACGATATGCAGGACGTCCTCGGTTTGAAAAAGTAAACTTTTTCAAACCGAGAGGCTAAAGGCTAAAGGCATAAGGCGCAAGGGGAAGAGTGAAAAAATGAAATCTCTTCCATGTTTGCCGTTTGCCCTGAGCCCTTCTTCAGGAGGAGAAAGCACGTGCAGATTGCAGACCGACTGTCCAAGATCCCCCCCTACCTGTTCATGGAGCTGCGCAAGAAGATCAACAGGGCGAAGGCCGACGGCGTCGACGTCATCAGCCTCGCCATCGGGGACCCCGTGGAGCCCACGCCGGCGGGCGTCGTCGAGGAGCTGTGCCGGACGGCGCGGATTGCAGAGAACCACCGCTATCCCACGGACGAGGAGAAAGGCATGTATGCCTTCCGGGAGGCCGTCGCCGCCTGGTACCGGGAGCGCTACGGCGTCGACCTGAACCCCGCCGACGAGGTCCTGGGGCTCATCGGGTCCAAGGAGGGC
>Ga0209407_1002314_pt1 | contig 18005 bp, 12 predicted proteins | sample AD_JPNHG3_MetaG_FD_184410 | JGI IMG/M metagenome (GOLD analysis project Ga0209407, IMG submission 184410) | Active sludge microbial communities of municipal wastewater-treating anaerobic digesters from Japan - AD_JPNHG3_MetaG (SPAdes) (version 2) | ecosystem: Engineered > Bioreactor > Anaerobic... | reverse complement strand
GCCAGGCGCTGCAAGCAGTCCGGCATGCACTGGCGCTTCCACAACGCCGCCGCACTCTGCGCGCTCGCCGCGCGCTTCCGCTCCCATCTCCCTGCCGCTTAACCATCAACTATCTTGAATCCCACCCCGGGGGCACCTGATCCCTTTTTTTGATTTGCGAAAAACGATCAAGGACGCTATAACAAGCGTCATGGAAAAAGAAAATCGCAAATTGAAAATCGGTTTGTTCGGTTTTGGACGCACCGGATCGACCGTCGCCAACGAGATGATTAATGAGACCGGCTCCGAATTGGTCTGGGTGGTGCGCAAAAGCACCAGCCATGCGGGGGAATATGCCAGCCGGCTTCAAGGGTTGGATTATGATGAAGGCTTGATCCACTGGGTCGGCGACATTGACGATGCTTTTTTCGAACGTTACCCGGTCGACGTGATCATTGACTTCTCGGTCTCTGCCACGGTCAATCTCTACAAACGCGCGGCCGCCCAAGGCACGCGCATCCTGTCTGCGATCTCAAATTACGAGCGGGACGATCTGGCTGAACTGAAGAAGCTGGCCCGTAAAACCGCTGTGCTCTACTCACCCAACATTTCGATCGGCATCAACCTGCTGTTGCTCACCGCCATGGTGGTGCGTAGCGTGATCCCGCAGGCCGATGTCGCCATCATGGAGGAGCATTTCAGCCAGAAGCCCGACATTTCGGGCACCGCGCTCCGCATCGCCAAAAAATTACGCATTGACCCGCAGACCAGCATCAAATCGATCCGTGTCGGCGGGATCGTGGGCGTGCACGAAGTGTTGTTTGGACTCCCTAACCAGACGCTGCGTATCCGGCATGAGAGTATCACGCGTTCCGCCTTCGGACGCGGCGCACTGGCCGGCGCGGAGTGGCTGATGGAGTGCCCGCGCGGCTTTTACACCATGGAGCAACTGCTCGCCACGCGCTTCCGCGAGGCCCTGAGCGAGCTGTAAACAAAGGAGGAGTTAGGATTTAGCCCGCCGCGCGGCGGAGCCGCGAGAAAACACGGAGGCAAGTGACTGACCGACAAGGAGTCAGGAGTTCCAACGCCTCTAATTCCTAACGCGGGCGAGGGGCCCGCAACCCAATTCAATCTCACACAAAGGCACAAAGGCCACAAAGACATCTTCTCAACCGGCATCCACCTTCGTGCCCTTCGTGGCTTCGTGTGAGAAACAATCTGTTTTTTATTGCTGTTGTTGGTTGGTAAGGCGCTAAATCCTAATTCCTCCTTGGGCACTAGGCATCCGGCCAGAGTTGGGCGGCCTGTTCACGCAGCTTGTACTTCTGGATCTTCTGGCTGGCGGTCATCGGATAAGAGTCGACAAACGCGATGTACTTGGGGATTTTGAACCAAGCGATCTTGTTGCGGCAGAAATCCTCGACATCCTGCTCGGTGATCTCAGCGCCCGGCATACGGATCACGAAAGCGGCCGGCTGCTCACCGTACTTTTTGCTGGGCACGCCGACCACCTGCACGTCCTGCACGCCTGGCATGTGGGCGATGAAATCCTCAACCTCTTTGGGCGAGATGTTTTCGCCGCCGCGGATGATCAGGTCTTTCAGACGTCCGGTGATGTAGAAGTAGCCCTGCTCGTCCATGCGCCCGATGTCGCCGGAGTGCGCCCAGCCGTTGGCGTCGATGCAGCGCGCGGTCATCTCCGGCTCCTTGTAGTAGCCGGTCATCACATTATAGCCCCGGCAGCAAATTTCGCCCGGTTCGTTGATGGCGCAGATTTCGCCGGTCTCGGGATTGATGATCGCGACCTCGATGCCCGGCAGGGCCTGGCCGATGGAGGTGCACTTGCGCTCGATGCTCGGCTCGAAATAACGGGTCTGCGTCATCACCGGGCCGGTTTCGGTCAGACCGTAGGGGATCGAGACCTCACGCATGAACATCTGATCCACGCACTGCTGCATACGCTTGACCGGGCAGGTCGTCCCGGACATCAGCCCGGTTCGCAACGTAGAGAAATTAAATTTGCTGAAGAGCGGGTGATCGAGCATGGCAATGTACATGGTCGGCACCCCGTACACCGCCGTGCAGCGCTCTTTCTCGATCGACATCATGACGTTGACGGCGTCGTACTTCTCCACCAGCACCATGGTGGAACCGTGGTTGACGCAAGCCATCACGCCCAACACACAGCCGAAGCAGTGGAAGAGCGGCACCGGGATGCACACGCGGTCCACCGCCGACAGATTCTGACACGCGCCGATCCAGAACCCGTCATTCGCGATGTTGTAGTGGGTGAGCTGGACCCCTTTGGGAAAACCGGTGGTGCCGGATGTGTACTGCATGTTCACGATGTCGTGGCAGCTCAGTTCACGCTGGCGCGCCTCATAGTCGGCTCGCGGCGTCTGCACCGCCAGCGCCAGCAACTCGTTGATCGAGTACATGCCGCGATGCTTTTCCGGGCCGAGGAAAAAGACGCGCTTCAGGTACGGATAGCGCGCGGACACGAGCTGGCCCCGCGGCTGCTCCTTAAGTTCGGGGATCAGTTCGTAAATCGTCTCAACGTAGTCGGTGTCGCGAAATCCGTTGATCAGGAAGAGGTTTTCGGTGTCCGACTGTTTCAGCGCGAAATCGATCTCTGCCGTCTTGTAGTTCGTGTTGAGCGGCAGCAGAACGGCACCGATCTTCGCGGCCGCGAACATCAGCGGAATCCAGTGCGGGACATTGGTCGCCCACAAGGCGATTTTCTCGCCGCGCTGAATACCCAACGCCATCAGGCCGCATGCCAGCCGGTCGACCTCTTCGCCGAACTCATACCAAGTCAGGCGGAAATCGCGGTCTGCATAGACCAACGCATCCTGCGGGCCGCAACGCGCAATCGTCTGGTCGAGCAACTGCCCGAGCGTGTAGTCGCGCGTGATCGGCAAATTGTTCCACGGCACGCCCGTCGAGACCGATTGCTTGAAAGGCGGCGTGTCCGGCGCCGTGCCAAAGGGATCTGTGAGTTTAAAAGCCATGAGGGCACGTTATCAAAACGGGTTGCGCCGCAGCAATCTCCAATCGTGGCATTTCTGCAATTCTGGCAATTCCGGCCTTGCCAGACGGCGTACACGGTGTGAAAATAAGCAATAATGTATAACTGGAAATCGCTCGTGATATGGGCAGGGTGCCTGATGGGCCTGCCGTGCTGCAGCGTGTGGGCGGATGAAGCCGCGGTCACTCACGTGACGGTGCGGCAGCGCTGGCCGTGGAGCCGGTTGGTGGACATCGATTACGTGCTGACATGCGACCCGACGCAACGCGTGGACATCGCGGTGGCCGGCTTCAACGGGGATCTTCCGCTTGATCTGCCGACGGGTGCTTTCTCCGGCGACCAGTACGGCGTAGCGGAAGGCTCCCACCGGATCGTTTTCGACCCGACCCAGACGGCGTACACCAACAGCGAGGTGATGACCCGGTTCCGCGTGGCGCTCACGCCGCGTGCTCCGGCGCTGTATCTGATCGTCGACCTGACCAAAATCGCGGGCGAAGGCGGCCAGATCGAGTACGTCTATGAGGATGATCTGGCGAACGGCGCCTACGGCACGGTCGCAACCAACCCCGTCGCGGGCGTCACCTCCGTGATCTGGACCGGCGTGACCAACGGCCTGACCTATAAGACCGACAAACTCGTGCTGCGGCGTGTCCACAGCGGAGTTTTCACTTCGGGAACGGGTGCGCAGGCGATCACGAACGATTTTTATATCGAGGTGTTCGAACTGACCCAAAGGCAACGTTACCGCATCATGGGTCAGTACAACGACGACTCTTACTATAAGGGAAGCGACCGCGACATACACCCGGAGGAGCGCATCTCCTATAACACGATCCGCGGCGCGACCCACGACACGCCCGCCATCAACTGGCCGTACACCGGTGCGTCGGTGGGCGAAACCTCCCTGCTGGGTCTTTTGCGCGCGAAAACAGGATTGGCCTTCGACCTGCCGACCAGCATGCAGTGGGAGTATGCCTGCCGCGCCGGCACCGCCACGGCCTTCAACAGCGGCAGCGACAGCGAGTCCGCGCTCAACGAGCTGGGCTGGCACAAAGGCAACAGCACGACCACCTGTGCGGTGGGCCTGCTGCGGCCCAACGCCTGGGGAATCTACGACATGCACGGCAATGTGGAGGAGCTTTGTCTCGACGGGTTCAACGGGGCGGAAACCCAACGTCTCCGCCGCAACGGTTCCTGGTACAGACAGGCTTCTTACTGTGCCGCCTCTTATGTCGCCGGAGTCGCGCCGAACGCCACGGGCGGATCGTACGGTCTGCGCGTCGTGCTTCCTCTCCCCTGATTCGGCGAGGACGGAAACGATTTTTCCCATTATCACAAGATCAAGGGGCGGCAGACGCCGCCGGAACAGAGGCATCGCGATGAGACATCCCGTGTGGCTGTGGCTCGTTTTTTCAGGCGGCGCGGCCGTCATGTCCCTAGCGCAGCAACGCTTCGTGGAGGCACCGCCCCGTCCCGTGCCCGTGATCGCCTACGTGGACATCGTTGTGGTCGGCGGCAATGAGGGCGGCATGGCCGCCGCGTGGCGGGCGGCCTCGCTCGGCGCGAAGGTCATGCTGCTCAACGAGTACACCTTTCTGGGCGGCGAGACCGCGTCCAAAGACCGGTTCGACCCGGACGGCCCGGCGCCGGCCTCGGCGTTCGGCAGCGCGCTTTTCAGCGCGTTGACCCAATCCAACTATTCGTCGCGCTTCCCTGTGACTGCGGCTTCCCTGCTGCAAGGGGCGGGCGTCACGTTTCTGTGCAACACGCGCCATGGCGGCGTGCTCACCGACGCGGGCGGCCGGCTCTGCGGCGTGGTCACCGCCAACAAGGCCGGACTCCAGGCCATTGTCGCCAAGATCGTGATCGACGCCACGCCTGCGGGCACGGTGGCGGACATGGCCGGCGCGCAACGTCCGCCGTGGCCGGCCGCGACGCTCAGCGTCTCGCGCCCACGCTACACGGCGGACAGTGCGCAACGCGAGCTGGTGGCCCTCGACGCACCTATGCCGGACTTCACCTGGCCGCTGATCAACCGGGCGGAACACGCGTTGCGCGAGGAGTGGCACTCGGACGTCAAGGCGCCCTTAGCGCACAGCATGGATTTCATCATGCCCAATCCGGTCATCGGCGCGGCGACGCTCCACGACGCCGAACTCCCGGCACCGGCCGACCTGGATCTGGGGGTGTGCCAGCCGGCCGGCACGGAGCGCGTTTTCGTGATCGGCTCCTCATGCGCCGTCAGCCGCGAAGCGGCGGCGGCGCTGATGCGTCCGGTGACGCTGGCGGATGTCGGGGAACGGCTCGGTGAACTGGCGCTGCACGCTTCCCGCCAGGTGACGTTGCCGCCGGACGACGCCATCGCCGTGAAGACGGCCCCGCCGGAACGGGAGACGCTTCCGGAACTGACGATCCGGCAGATGCGCGAGCGCGAGCGCCCCTTCCGCACCGGCAACGACGCGGCGGTGCGGCAGGCCAGAGATGCGATCCCGGTGTGGGGCGAATACGACGTGGTCGTGGTCGGCAGCGGCCCCTCCGGCCATGCCGCAGCCATCGCGGCGGCCCGTGCCGGCATGAACACGCTGCTGATCGAACAGGGCGGCTTTCTCGGCGGCAACGTGGCGCTCGGCATCAAAGCGTTCTGGCGCGGCTACCGCCGGGGCTTCAACCAGGAGTGGCGCGGCGACGGCAACCCCATATACCTGGCACTGCTGAACGCTGCGGGCGTGGAGGTCTGGTACCACTCGCTCGCCATGGGCGCGGTGATGCGCGGCAACGCATTGGCGGGCGTGGAGATCGCGACCTGGCTCGGCCGCGGCGTGGCGCTGGGCAAAGTGGTGATCGACGCCACGGGCGAGGGCGACGTGTGCGCAGCCGCCGGCGCGGAGTTTTTCTATCTCAACGACGGCGACCTGTGCCTGGAGGAGGCCTCATTCAACGGGCAGAGCCTGTACGAGAATTCGCTTCCGGCGGATCCGATCGACATCGCGGGCTTCACGCTGCACCAGGTGCTGGCGGCGCGGTACGCCAACAAACAGGTTTATCCCATGGCCCAGATGCGCGAGACGCGCCGCATCAAGGGCGATGTCGTCATCAACGAACTGGACGCCAACGCCGGGCGCACCTGGCGCGACGTGATCGCCATCTCCTCCTCGGCGTTCGACCCGCACGGTTACTACAGCAGCGACTACAGTTTCGCCGGGCTGATGCCCTCCACCAAACACGTTTCCCAGAACGTCGTGGTCTATGTGCCGTTGCGCGCGATCCTGCCCGCCGGTCTGGAGAACATCATGGTCGTCGGTCGCTGCTACTCGACCACACACGACGTGCAGGCCATCGTGCGCATGAACCCGGACGTGCTCAACCTCGGTTACGCCGCCGGCCACGCCGCCGCACTGTGCGTGGTGCAGAACACCACGCCGCGGCAGGTCGACATCGCGGCCCTGCAGCAGCATCTTGCCGAGATCGACATCCTGCCCGCCGCGACGCTCGCCGCGATCGCGCAAGACATGCCGCTGCCCGACGCCCAGGCGCTCGCCGCCGCGGCCGCCGACCCCGCGCTACGGGCGAATCTGCTGACGCTCGCCCGCGGCGGGCAGGCGGCGCTGGCTCCCCTGCGTGCCGCCTTCGCGGCGGGCCCCACCGTGGCCAAGGCCAAAGCGCTCTGCCTGCTGGGCGATCCCGCCGGCGTGCCCACGCTCGCCACATGGATCGAGTCCACGGCCCTGCCTCCCGGCCCGGCGTACGACTGGGAAGGCTTCCTGAATGTGCCCGAACTGGACAGCGCGATGTGGGTCATCGCGATCCCGCGGCACAAACGCGCGACATCGGCGCTGGTCAACAAACTCAAGCAGTGCGGGCCGGACACGGGCTTCAACACGGTGCGGGCGTTGACGATGGCCCTGGGGCGCATCGGTGACCCCCAGGCCGCGCCCGCGCTGGCCGACTTTCTGAGGCGGCCGGGCGTACGGGGTCACCGCGACACCGGGATCCTTCCGGCGAGCCTCACGGCCGCGCACTTCTCGCAGGCTATGGTGGAACTCTTCGCAGCTGCGGCCCTTTACCGCTGCGGCGATTCCGGCGGGCTGGGCCGGGAAATCCTGACCTCGTATCTGGACGACTGGCGGGGAATTTTCGTGCGTTACGCCGGCCACGTCCTTGCGGAGGAACGGCAGACGGAAGAAGGGGCCGTAACGACCTTCTCGGAACCGGCGCAGCTCTTTTTTTCACCGCATCTGAACCGCCACTGGACAACGGTCTTCACGAACGCGGTCGCGCTGCGGTGGGAGTGGCCCTCGGCGGCGGCGTCCGCCACGCTGGCGTTCGTCGGCATGGAGAGCGCCTTCACCACCAACTTCGCGCAAATGACCACGAACTACGTATGGCAAGCCTTCGCTTCGGACGCGCCGGCGACGGAGGATGTGTATGACCTGACGCTGACCTTCAGGGACGGTGACGGTGGAACGGTCGACACGCAAACGGCGAAGCTGGCCATCTTGAAAGGGGCTTTCGGCGAGGCGCGCCTCGATCCCGCGCCCTCCAACAGCCGCTGGAACAAGGTGCGGGAAGCCGACGTAATCCCGTATGCCGCCGACTGGCTGGAGAGGACGGCCGCGGCGGGACGACTGACGGTCGCCAAGGAGGGCGGCGCGACCCAAGAGCATGCCTTGCCGGACGCGGCCGGATATTGCGGCTGGCGGCTGGCGCAAGAGGGCTGGGGGTACGGGACCTTCCACCTGACACTGGCGTTTCCCGGTGCCTTCACAAACACATGGGACGCCGTCTTGACGCGCACGCAGCAGAGCACGACGATCAGTTTGAAATAGCCGCCCGCCGCGTTAGAACGGCATGAACACGGTCGCGTAGATCGTGGCCGGCTGGCCGTTTGCGGCACAGACCCGGTGTTGCACCACCGAGTTGTAGTAAGCCGAGTCACCTGGCTTGAGCACTTGTGTCTCCCCGCCGTAAACCAGCTCAACCTCACCCTCCATCACGATGATCAACTCTTCGCCTTCATGTGAGGAAAACTGGGCTTCGGCATTGGCGGCGATCTCGATATAGAACGGCTCCATGTGCCGATCCGTTTTGCCGCGCCCCAGCGGAATGTAACGAAATCCGCCGGACGCGCTCGCTTTGTGCGAGACCTGCGCATCGGTGCGTTCATCGGCGCGCACGATCAGCGGATCGGGTTTGAACTGGTCATCCATGAAGGTGCCGAGGCGCTGGCCCAACGCGCGCGAGAGCTTGACCAGCACACCCAGCGCCGGATAAACCTCGCCGGCTTCGACCGCCTCGATTATTGCTGCGCTGACCCCGGACTTTTCAGCCAGGGTCTCCGTCGTCATTCCCAAACGCTCACGGTAGGAACGCACGCGTTCAGCCACTTTACATACATCAGCCATATACACACTCTCCTAGCGGAAGATGAAATACAGGATCGCCGTTGCAATCACCACTGCGATACCGCCCCACTTCGCACCCTTTGAACTTTCCAGATTCAGATTTGTGTTAGATTGGAACACCACCGGTTTGGGCATCCGCGCCACAAAGCCGATCACTGTCATAACCGCCAGCACGATCACCATGCAGAGAGCCATGCGGTTGAGGAAGTCGAGCTGCGGCAGATAACGCTTGAAGAGGTAATAGAGCGCCGGGTTCAGCAACAGTCCCGTCACACCGGTTGCGCCTGACGCCGTACGGTTCAGCAGGCCGAAGATAAAGACGGCCAGCACGCCGGGCGAGACGTAGCCCTGAAACTCCTGAATGTAAGTGAAGATGCCGCCGAACTTCGGATCGTCCAAGAGCGGCGCGACCACGCAGCCGATCACCACGAAGACGCCCACGCTGATACGGCCAATCGCGACAAGCTGTTTCTGGGAAGCCTGCTTGTTGAAATAGGCGTGGTAGATGTCGATCGAGAAGATCGTGGATGCCGCATTGAGCACGGCGGCCAACGACGAGACGATCGCACCCAGCAACGCCGCGATGATGAAGCCGAAGAGTCCCTGCTTGCCCATGCACAGCTTGGCGATCAACAGGCCCAGCGCCGTGTCGCTCTTGTAGGCGACCGTCGTGCTCTTCTGTGCGGCGGCGGCCTTGGCGGTGATCTCGGTGTTGTAGGCCGTCACGATCGGCATCTTGTCCGCATTCTTGGCCTGCCAGGCTTCGGAAGGCGCAAGGACGGTGAGTCCGAGATCTTTGCTGACGCCCGCTTCGCGTGCCACCACGTAGTCCGTCACCGCGCTGTCCGCCATGTCCTTATCAAACAGATTGAAAGCGATGATGCCGGGGAAAACGATGATGAAGGGGATCAATAGTTTCAGCGCGGCCGCGAACACGATGCCCTTCTGGCCTTCCGCCAGCGATGCCGATCCGAGCGTGCGCTGCGTGATGTATTGGTTCAAGCCCCAGTAGTAGATGTTCGGGATCCAGAGACCCAGGCAGAGCGCTGTCCACGGAATAATGGTGTCGGTCCTCGGCAGGAACATGTGGAGCTTGTCGGTGTTGAGTGCGAAAAAGCGATGGATCGCGCCCATATCCTCCGTCAGGACCGGAGCTGCCGCACCTGCGGCTGTGGTTGCGCCAACGCCGTGTGCCAACTCTGCGACGTTGGCTCCACCCAGCGCCTGAAACGCGAAGTAGCTGATCAGGATACCGCCAATGACCAGAGCTGTGCCCTGGATCAGATCCGCCCAGGCGCACGCCTTGAGTCCACCCGCCGCCACATAGCCGGCGGCCAGCAACCCCATGATCCAGCAGCAGGCCACCAGCGACACATTCACTCCGGCGTGCGCGAGCAGATCACGCATCGGCAGCGCGCCGGCGTAGATCACGCCGCACAGCGACACGCCGACCAGGATCACCATCATGAATAGGGCCATGATCGAGCGCGCGTGCCTGTTGTAGCGGTGCTCCAGAAAACCGGGAATCGTGTAGATCCCGGTCTTGAGAAAATAGGGGAGGAAGGCAAACGCCACAAAAACCAGCGTGACGGCCGCCATCCACTCGTAGCTGGCGATCGCGATGCCGAGATAGGAGGCGGCCTGTCCGGACATGCCGACAAACTGCTCCGCCGAGATGTTCGCCGCGATCAGCGAGACACCGATCAACCACCAGGTGAGCCCACGCCCAGCCAGAAAGTAATCGGCGGCTCCACCCTCTTCACTGTGCGCGCTCTTACTCTTCCAGAGACCGACACCGATGACTGACGCGACAAACGCGACAAAAACCACCACATCTATGATACCCATGATCTCTCCTTGCTTTCTTCTTATTTGACGCCGAAACGGTACTCGGTCACCGACTTATAGACCGCGCCGGGGCGCAGAATCGTGGACGGGAACGCGGGTTGGTTAGGCGAATCGGGCGAGTGCTGCGTTTCAAGAGCCAAGCCCCCGCGGTAGCAGAGCATCTTGCCGGGCTTCTTGCTGGGCACTTGATCGGTCAGGAAGTTGCCGCAGTAGAACTGGATCGCGGGCTCGGTCGTCCAGACTTCCATATAGCGCCCGGTGCTTTTTTCATAGAGCGCGGCCGCTGGCGCGAGTGTGCCGCTCTGATTGTTCAGCACCCAGTTATGGTCATAGCCGCCACCGAAACGGAGTTGCTCGTTGTCGGCGTTGATCCGTGCACCGATCGGCCAAGGTGTTGTGAAATCGAAAGGCGTATCCTTGACCGGCACCACCTCGCCGGTGGGGATCAGGCCCTTGTTGACCGGCGTCATACGATCCGCGAAGAGAGTCAGTTCATGATCCAGAATCGTGCCCTCGCCCTCACCCTTGAAGTTGAAATACAGGTGCTGGGTCAGATTCACCGGCGTCGCCTTGTCGGTCACCGCCTCGTACTCAATCCGCCACACATTCTCGGGCGTGAGCCAATAACGCACCGTGACGTCCAGCTTGCCAGGATAGCCCTGATCGCCGTCCGGGCTGGTCATCCAGAACTTCACGCCGACATTGCGGCCCTCGGAGATCGGCTCGCTGTGCCACACGTAAGCATCGAAACCCCGTTTTCCGCCGTGTAGCGAACAGGGCATGCCGCCGGGCTCATTGTTGAGCGGCAACTGATACGTCACGCCGTCCAGCGTGAACTTGCCGTTGGCGATGCGGTTGCCGTAGCGGCCGATCAGGGATCCGAAGTAGGGGTCATGCGTCTCATAGCCTGCGACATCGTTGAAGCCCAGCGTGATGTCGGTCTTGGCCCCCGTACGATCCGGTGTGAACAGACGCACGACCTTGCCGCCGTAATCGATCACGTCCATCACCACGCCGCCTGCGCCGGTCAGCGTGTATTGCTGCACCAACTGGCCGTCCTTGGTCTTGCCGAACGGCTTAACCACCACCGAGGGTTCGCATCCCTTGTTCATTGTTTCACACACTCCCTTGTCCGTCACGCACCCTGTCACCGCCGCGGCTGCGACGCTCGCCAGCACGGCTCTGCGCATCATACGTTTCATGTTGAACTCCTACTGGGCGCCAATCGCGAACGCGGCAATGCCCGTGCCGCGGCGCAGATACAGAACGCCATCTGAAACCACCGGCGACGACCAGTGCGGCCCGTTGCCGTAATCAATTTTGAACGAGGAGATCACCCGATGGCAGTCAACCCCGAGAGCCACCAGCATCACCGTTCCACCCCGTTCATCGTACGTGATCATGCCGGCGGGGGTGATGCAGAATGAGGTCTTTTTCGCGCCTTCCACATGATACACCGCGCGGCCATCAGCCGGGTCGAAACAGGTGAGCCGTCCGCCTCCCGACGAGAAGATGCGCCCTTTGTAAAGCGCCACGCCCTGGAAATGGTTGTCGGAGGATTTGTCGGCCCAGACCCGCTTGACTACATTGCCCTTGATCTCAAGAATTTCGGAGCCGTGTCCATAACCGGACGATACGAAAAGCCGGTCTTGACCGCACAGCACGGGGGTGTTGGGATGGACCGCGTGCTTGTTGCGGTGCGGGTGGCGCCACAGCGGTTGGCCGGTTGCGGCATCCACGCCCACCACATGATCCTCCAGCATGGTGACCACCTGAAGCCGCCCGTTGATCGTCAGCAGGGCCGGCGAACAATAGGCGCTGCGCTCACCCAGGCCCTTGCTCGTCCACACCGGCCGGCCGGTCTTGACATCCAGCGCCACCACGGCGGCGTCGGGGCCGCCCGGCTGGCAGATCACCTTGCCGTCGTAAACCAGCGGATTTTCGGCGATGCCCCAGGTGATGTTGCGCCCGCCGAACTCGGCATGGCTGTCGACGCGCCAGACGATCTCGCCCTTTTTCGCGTCCACGCACACCACATGCCCGAGACCACCGATCAGATAGAGCCGGCCGTCGTGAAACGTCGGCGAGGTCCGCGCGAATTCGTAGGACGCGCCCCATTCCGGCCCATATTCCATTTGCCAGCGGATCGCGCCGCTCTTCGGGTCGAGCGCGAAAAGATGACCCACCCGGTTCTTCTTGTCGCCAGTACTGCCGGTGACAAACAGCGTTCCCTCTGCCACGATGGGCTCGGAATAGCCCTCGCCCGGCAACTCTGCCAGCCACAGGCGTTTCGGCCCGCCCTCTGGCCAACTTGCCGCCAATCTCTCCCCTGAGATGGTCAGATCTCGATTGCTGCCGCGCCATTGCGTCCAATCAACGGCCTGCGCCTGAAACGCCATACAGCCGGCCATCGCCCACGCAAAAAGGATTCCGCGCATATTTCTCCCGTGTTTCTGACCTGAACTCATGAGTGTGGGCTGTAGTTTAGGGTATCCCGGCCCGGATACCAAGCCGAAATTCATGGTTGCGACGGGTGTTGAAAAACGGCCGGAATTGGCCTATCCTTGTCCGATTCGCGTACCTTCGTTTTTTCGCGTCGGTCGTTTATGGGAGGCTTGGCAGCAACAGGTGCAGCATCGCTCCTGCCGGGGTGCCGTTCGGTTTGTGCATGTAAGGGTCCCTGCTCGAAGTTCGGCGGGGTCCAGATCGGCGTGATCACCTACAGCTATCGTTCAATGTCTGACAAGAGCGCCGAAGCTGCGCTTAAATATGTCGTGGACAGCGGTATCAATTCGATCGAGTTGATGGGGGACGTGGTCGAGAAGTATGCCGGCGCGTCACTGGAGAAGGTCGCTGAACTGCGCAAGATGTATGCGGATGCCGGAGTCGGCATTCATATCGTCAAGTTCGGCAATATCGGCGACAAGACTTGTACGGACGAACGGATGGCCTACTATTTCAACGTGGCCAAGGCGTTGGGCTCTAAAGCCATCACGCGTGAAATCTCCGAAGAGGCTGCCCGGCGTGTGGGTCCGTTGGCAGACCAGCATGGCATCAAGGTGGCGTTCCACAATCACACGCAGATCAACGCGGCAACCTATGACGGGCCGATCCTCTCCTATGGCAAGAATCTGGCAATCAATCTCGACATCGGTCACTATGTGGCGGCGAACGACGACCCGGTTCTGGCGATCATCGAGAAGTATCATGACCGCATCTTCAGCCTGCTTCTGAAAGACCGGAAGAACAAGGCGAACAAGGGCACGAACATGCCGTTCGGGCAGGGGGATACGCCGGTCGTCGAGGCGTTGCAACGGCTCAAGAAAAACAAGTGGCGTATCTACGCCGACATCGAGCTGGAGTACCCGGTGCCGCAGGATTCCGACGCCGTACGCGAAGTGGCCAAGTGTGTGCAGTTCTGCAAGCAGGCTCTTGTGTAAAACTGACAGGTCGCGTTCGCAAAATCGAGGATCGAATTCGGATAATCGAGGTTGCGACGCGTGCGGATGCGAATGATAATGCCCCCGTGTTTCCATGTTTTGGCGGAAGAGGGGGACTTCATGAAAAAATGGAAAGTGGCGACGCTGGGCTTGTGCCTCGTCGTGGTCGGCGCATTTGCTGGCGAGGCTTCACGTTTTGTCAATCCGGTGAGCGGGGTGTCGAACGCGGTTCCACCCGGCTACGTGCCGCCGCTCGTCAGCAACGGCAGTCTTTGCTTTCTAGTCGATTATCTGGGTGGTCAGGCTCAGAACCGTTATGTGCGAATGACGCCGACGCTCTTCTGGGCCGGACGTCGATACGGCCCCCCCAACGATCAGCTCATTCCGTTCGGCTATTTCGAGACCGAGGTCGAGGCAGCCGGACAAAAACTGTCGGTTCCGGCGCGGTGGACGCAGACACTTGACACGAAATCGGCGCTTGTGAGTTGCCGCAATGTGTACGACCACGGATTGACGGTCGAGACAGAGGTCTTCTGTCCGTTCATGGGTGATCTGGTCGTCGTTCGGAAACGTGTCTCCACCGCGATGCCCGCCATCACCTCGGCGCGTCTAAGCTTTACGTACCGCTTCACGCCATCGGCTAATGAAAACAAGCCGCCGCGGCGCGTGACGTGTGCCACGTCATGGAACGATGCTGATCGGCGCGCGGAGTTCCGGTTCCAGGCAGATGCGCATCGGCCGTGCGAGGGACTCGTCGCCGTGTGCGCGGATCAGGCGGTGACGGCAGCGGTTAACGGACAAATCGCCGTGTTGAGCGCCGACCTCACGCTCGCGGTCGACAGGCCCGCCGATGTGACCTTCTGCCTGCTGTTTGCGGATTCGCTGGACGGCAAAGACTATGCGGCGCGACTCGCATATCTGCAACAGCGGGTATTGCGGGAAGGTTTTGACGGCCTTTTCGCCGAACACCGAAAGTCCTGGTCTGACTACTGGGCCGAGTCGTACGTGCGACTGCCGGACGCGAAGCTGGAACGCATGTACAACACGGCGCAGTACCATCTGCGGGCCAACGCGACACGCTGGTCGTTTCCTGTCGGCATCTTCAACACGCACTGGGCGGGCCGTTTTTTCGGTTGGGACGAGATGTTCTGCTATCAGGCATTGGTCAGCAGCAACCACCGTGACATCGCGCGACGTGCCCCCGAGTTTCGTCATGCCGGGCTCAAGGTTGCGCTCGACCGCGTGGCACACTACGGGAGACCGGGGGTATTCGGCGCACGTTATCCGTGGGAGACAGTGGAGGATGGGACCGAGGCTGCACCGCCCGGCTTCTGGATGGATCATGTTTTTCACATGTCGAACATCGCGTTGGCGGCCTGGTTCCAGTACCTCTACACGGAGGATCAGGCGTATCTGAGAAACATCGGCTATCCGGTGATCAAAGAGTGCGCACGGTTCTTTTTCACCCACATGGTCTACGGACTGCCGGACGGCCGCGTGGTCATCGGCAAGTGTACAGACTTGGAGCGACTCGGCCCGGCGAAGCTCAATCCGTTCATGACCTCCTGCGGCGCAATTTACACGCTGGAAGCGGCGGCCCAGGCGGCAGAATGGCTTGGAGCCGATGAAGCGGAGGTTCCCGCATGGAAGCAGACGGCTGCGAAACTGAGAGAGTCGCTGCCGGAGGAACACGGCCGTTTTGTGCCCTATACGGGGTGCCCGGATGAAAGTGTCGCTACGCTGGGGGGGCTTTTCCCGTATCCCGTGTTCGACGAGACCGAACCGCGCCAGCGCGCCGCTGCTTATCACTATCTGCAGCACGGTCGGGCATTCGGCAACATGTATCAGATGGGCACCTCTGTCTGTGCCTGGTATCTGGGCTGGATGGCGGCGGCGCTGGCCGAGCTGGGCGACACGGTCGAGCCGGCACGCATGTTGCAGGAAGCCGCGAACGGGGCCGGTTGTTTTGGGGAGATGTTTGAAATCAACGAGGTGAAAGTGCGACGCTGCCCTTGGTTCTCCACGGCATCCGGCAACGTTGTCTACGCGCTTAACCAGATGTTGGTTCAAAACCGCGAGGGACGCATTCTGCTCGCGCGCGGCGTGCCTGCGGCGTGGCGGGATTACGCCTTCAAGCTGGCCTGTCATGGCGATCTGACCGTCGAGGCCGAAGTGAAAGACGGCCGCCTCGCGCGTCTGTCGTTTCTGCCAGGAGCCCCCTCGCGCGAACAGCGGCGGATCGTGGTGCTCCCCGCCAGCCTCGCGGAACAGGTCATTTTCAACACGACATCGGTTAAGAACGTCACGCGACAAGATGGCGTCATGCGGTTGGACGTCCATGTCAAAGGCCCAGTCGAACTGGTGCAGGGCACTGAACGCCTGCGTTCTGCTTGCCAGGGTTTGAAAACCAGATAAAAGCGTAGTTTGACATTAGACATTCGGCGTTGCCCTCAACGCGAAGGGCGTTGAATACATGATTGTCGGCTCGTATGCGTTGGCCTATTACGGTGCGCCGCGCTCTACGGGAGACATTGATCTTTTTGTCCGTTTTTGTAATCGGCAGGGACGAGTATCTTGTCAACAAGAGAGCCAGGGGTCGCGCAAAAGACTTGGCAGATATCGAAGCCCTCGGCGAACGGATCCCCCCCAACCCGTCGTCGTAGACAACGCCGCTATGCGGCGCGTCTAGCCACCGGCGTGGGGCCGGGAGGCCGTACACGTTCACAGCGAAGCGGCACACGTTCACGTACACGAGGATACGGACGGCTCTATCACGAGAAATTGGATGTCGATCACATTGCCGAAGACTGCGGCACGATTTCGGCAGCAGGCCGGGGGCGATTCCTTCAGTTTGCCAGCGGTTCGGCGCGGAACTGGATGCGGACAAGGCCGTTGCTCATGGGGTGCATCGGGACGTTGGGCGCGACCCAGCGGCCTGACGCGTCCCGCTCGGCGTTCACCGGAGGCTTTGCCGCCGTCGGGTAGCTGACCATGGCTTTCAAGATACTGTCAGCCACGTTCAGCTCTTCGGTACTAATGCCTATGTTCAGTGGTTGTTTCATGTGCGCGGCGTTCATTATCGTTTTTTGACAGCATTTTTAGAATGTGCTCTCCGGCTAACGACGCGCGCGCGCGACCGGCCAGTGCAACACCTGAGGATTTGAAAACGGCCACGCGGTGAAGTACACTTCCTTCTTGTGAATAAGCAAGGAAGGAGACAAAGTGTCTTACACGCGCGTGACCGGAGAAGAGCGTAGGCTAATCTACGACTGGCGGCAAGAGGGAAAGTGCTTCCGCGAGATAGCGCGGCTGCTGAAGAGGGCTGCGAGCACGGTTATCCGGGAAGTGCTTCGGAACACGGGCGGGCGAGGCTACCGGCCGAAGCAGGCGCACGAGTTGGCCGAAGCCCGTGCGCGGCGGCCGGGGCCCCGGCGGTTCACCGACGAGGTGCGGCTGGACGCGGAGGAGAAGCTTCGGGAGGGCTGGACGCCGGAGGTGATCTGCGGCCGGGCCGCGCACGAGGGGCGTCCGCACGTGTGCAAGGAGACAATCTACAAGCACGTGTATGAGGACGCGAAGGCCGGCGGCAACCTGTGGGAGTCGCTCCCGCGCGCGAAGCGCAAGCGCAAGCGCCGCTGCCCGCGGCAGGAGGGGCGCGGGCGCGGCGTGATCCCGGGGAGGCGGGGGATCGAGACGCGCCCGCCCGAAATCGAGTTGCGGCTCACGGTCGGGCATTGGGAGGGCGACCTGGTGGTCGGGGCGAGCGCGACGGGCTACCTGGTGACGCTGGTGGAGCGGGTGACGCGCTACACGCTGGTGGGCTGGTCGGCCACCAAGGAGGCCGACGAGGTGAAGTCCGTGATCATCAGGCTGCTCGCCGCCGTCGGCGTGGCCTGCACGGGCATCACGTTCGACAACGGCAAGGAGTTCGCCCGCCACGCCGAGATCGCGAAGGCCTTGAAGTCGGACGTGTTCTTCGCCCGCCCGTACCATTCCTGGGAGCGGGGGACGAACGAGAATACGAACGGGCTGATCCGCCGTCTGTACCCGAAGAGCGAGTCGTTCGCGTCCATCGGCGAGGCGGATCTGCGTCGGATCGACAAGTTCCTGAACGACCGCCCGCGCAAGTGTCTCGGCTGGAAGACGCCGAGGGAGGTGATGGACGCCTTCCTAGCCGCAGCGTAAGTGTCCGGCGAAACACGTCTACCGGATTTGCAGCGGCTGAGGCATCATGTCCCGCGAAAGGAATAACGGGACATGGAACAGGAAAAGACAGAGGGCGCGCGCGAGGCGCGGCGCGAGGAGTGG
>Ga0209407_1002299_pt1 | contig 18084 bp, 9 predicted proteins | sample AD_JPNHG3_MetaG_FD_184410 | JGI IMG/M metagenome (GOLD analysis project Ga0209407, IMG submission 184410) | Active sludge microbial communities of municipal wastewater-treating anaerobic digesters from Japan - AD_JPNHG3_MetaG (SPAdes) (version 2) | ecosystem: Engineered > Bioreactor > Anaerobic >... | reverse complement strand
CTGCTGTTCTTCAACTCCCGCACCGCGGACGGCCACCTTGGCGACTTCACCGACGCCTGCCGCGAGAACAGATCGTACGCCATGCGATCCCTCACCGCACAAAAACCGTTCAAATAAAAACGCCCTGCGGGGCCATCGGCAGGCGGGTGATTCTTGTATCCCAACGTTCACACTTTTGTTAGAATGCAGCATCTTTGTGTTCTCTGTTCTTTGTGGGTCATGACCACAGCAGGCTGATGGGAGGGCGCGCATGCTGTCACGGGTTTATTCGGGGGCGGTCTACGGGGTCAACGCCTATGCCGTGGAGATCGAGGTCAATGCGGCCAGCGGCGAGCCGCAGTTCGTGATCGTGGGGCTGCCGGACGCCGCCGTGCGCGAGAGCAAGGACCGGGTCTGGACCGCCATCCACAACGCCGGCTTCCGGCCGAACCCCGGCCGCAACACGATCAACCTCGCGCCGGCGGACATCAAGAAGGAGGGGCCGGTCTACGATCTGCCGATCGCGGTGGGTCTGATCGCGGCCACGGGCCAGGCCGAGATGCCGGAGCTGGAACAGTACGCGCTGATCGGTGAGCTGGCGCTGAGCGGCGAGGTACGCCGCGTGCGCGGTGTGCTGCCGGTGACCCTAGAGATGCGCCGCCAGGGTAAGCGCGGTGTTCTCGTACCGGTGGATAACGCCGAAGAGGCTGCGGTGGCCGATGGCATCGATGTCTTCCCGGTGTGCCATCTGCGCGAGGCGGTCGACTTCCTGTCGGGCACGCTCAAGCTGACGCCGTTCCGCGTGGATCTTGCCGAGCTCGTGGCGCGCGAGCGACGGCACACCGAGGATTTCGCGGACGTCAAAGGGCAGGAGACCGCCAAGCGCGCGATCGAGGTGGCGGTCAGCGGCGGTCACAACATTTTGATGATCGGCTCTCCCGGCGCCGGCAAGACGATGCTCGCACGGCGCATCGCCTCGATTCTGCCGGAGATGACCTTGGAAGAGGCGCTGGAGGCGACGCGCATCCACAGCGTGGCGGGCACCCTCAAGAGCCATCAGGCGCTGGTGCTGCACCGGCCCTTCCGTGCGCCGCACCACACCATTTCGGATGCCGGGCTGCTGGGCGGGGGCACACATCCGCTGCCGGGCGAGGTAAGCCTTGCGCACCGCGGGGTGCTGTTTCTCGACGAATTGCCGGAGTTCCACCGCAACGTGCTGGAGGTCCTGCGCCAACCGCTGGAAGACGGTCACGTCACGGTCGCGCGCGCTGCGGCCACGCTTGATTTCCCTTCGCGGTTCATTCTGGTCGCGGCGATGAATCCTTGTCCGTGCGGTTATGCGGGCGATCCCAAGCGCGAGTGCCGCTGCAGCTCGCAGAAAATCCAGGCCTACCGCAACAAGATCTCCGGGCCGCTGCTCGATCGTATCGACATCCACATCGAGGTTCCACCCGTGCGTTATCAGGACCTCAGTTCGTTGGCGCGTGGCGAAGCCTCCGAGACCATACGGGCGCGCGTGGCGGCTTGCCGCGCGGTGCAGCACGAGCGTTTCGCGCGTACGCCGCACGCCGCCTGCAACGCCGCGATGACGACGCGTGACGTCCAGCGCTTCTGCCAGCTCGACCGCGACGCCGCCGACCTGTTGAAGATGGCGATGAGTGAACTCAACTTCAGCGCGCGCGCCTACGACCGGATTGTCAAAGTGGCGCGCACGATCGCCGACATGGCCGGTGCCGCGTCGATTGGTGCCGCCCATATTTCCGAGGCGATCCAATACCGCTCGCTCGACCGGCTGATGTGGGTGTGACAAAGGGGAAAGGATATCTGACCTTATTCTCCCCTCTTCTCCCTTTCCCGGGGCCCTGCCTTGTCTCGGGGGGGGGAATGTGGCAGAATTGCCCGCCATCGTGAACGAAACGGTTTTTCTCCAGCTTTGCGAACATCTCGCTGACCACCTTTGGCTGCAAGGCCTGCTCGTGGCGGCCGGCACCTGTTTTCTGGAGGATGCCGGCCGATGCGGCGTGGGCCTGCTGGTGGCGGCTGGCCACATGGGGGCGTGGGTGGCGCTGATCGGCATGTTTTTCGGGGGCATCTCCGGCGACCTAGGCCTCTATCTGATAGGACGTTACGCCACAACGTTCCTGCTCAAACGCCGCTGGATGGATGCCGCCCGACTCACGCGGATGGAGGAAGTTTTCGCCCATCACGCGGTTAAGGCCGTGCTGCTCCCGCGTTTTCTGCCGGGGGCCCGCACGGTGGCCTACAGCGTGGCCGGGGTGGTGCGCTACCCGCTCCCGCGCTTTCTGGCTCTGCTCAGCGTGGCCTCGCTCGTACAGGCCCTGCTTTTTCTGTGGCTGGGCGCCTTCATCGGCGACCACATCCTGCCCTATCTCCGGCAGCCGCGCCTGCGCGTGGCCCTGATCGCGGCGGTCGTGCTGGCCTGCCTGGCTGTGCACCGGATGCTCGCGCGGCGGCGCGCCCGGGCCCTTGCCAGCCGGGCGGAAAGGGCATCGCCGGCTGCACCGGTAGTCCCGGGCGAACCGGCAGAGCCGGCAGGCCCGCAACCCCCGGCACGGCCGTAACTGCCGGCACGGCCGGGGTTGGCCGGGATCGGCTCACTGCCGCGCGGCGAGCGCCGTGAAGGCGCGGGTGTAGAGCGCGCCGCCGATCGGCTCCCACGGGTCGGGCGCATTGGCCTGAAGCCGACGGCGCATGTCCTGACGCACGGCCTCGGCGCGGGCGATCTCGCCGGCCGATTCAAAGGCCATGACCATGGCATAGTCGCGATAGCAGTCGGCCCCGCCGTCCGCCGCCCTCAGACCGGCCACGAGACGGCGTCCCAGCGCCGGGAGCCCGTCAAAAGGCTTGCCGGAGGTCATCAGCGTGTGGGCCGCCAGGGCCGCAAGCCCCTCCGAACGACCGGGCGCCCCCGGATGGTAGGAGACCCCGCCCTCATCGCGCGCGGCGCTCCTGAGCCAACGCAGCCCTTTGCGCAGCGGGACGTTCGCCTGCGCGACCCCCCGCGCGGCGGCGGCGGACAGCGCCCGGACCTGCCAGGCGGTGACAGCGGCGTTTCCCGCAGAGTCGGGTTCGTAGTCCCAGCCGCCCTCGGGGCTTTGGCCGGCACTGCTGTACGCCACGGCACGCTCGAGCGCGGCGGCGGCGGGGCCGTCCTGCGGGGCCAGCGCGGCCAGCGCGCAGGTGGCGAGCACCTGATTGTAGGCACGGACGCGCCCCTCGCCGCCGAACGCGCCGTCGGGCGTCTGGAGCGCGGCCAGCGCGTCGCAGGCGCGCCGTACGCCATCGTGAAAGCGGGCGGAAGGATCGTGCGCCAGGGCGAGCGCGGCCAGGGCGGTCAGGGCAGGACGGTAGGCCGGATCGCCACCGTGGCGCGCCGGTAGCCAGGAGCCGTCCGCCTCCTGGCGGGCGGCGAGCCAGGCGACCGGGTCGTCGTCGATGGACACCGGTGCGGCCTGACGGTTGAAGAGGGTGACCGCGACCAGCAGGCCGGCGGCAGCGGCAACCCAGCGCCAGAGGCGAGGGGGGGGGGTTCCTGGATCCTGGGTCCCGGGCCCCGGGTTGGGGGTACGGGTTGGGCGTTGAGCGCTGAGCGTTGGGTGATGGGTGCGCTCGGCGGCGACGGCCGCCAGGATGCGGGCGGTGAGCAGGGGGGAGGGCTCACGCTGGGGCAGGGACCGCAGGTGCGCGACCAGCGTGCGGAAAGCGGTGGCCTCGGCGTCGGGCAGTTCGCTCAGATGGGCATACAGGTTCATGGCTTGTCTCCTCTCTCTTCCCCCAGCAGCGCGCGCAGCTTGGCGAGCGCGTTGAACATCCGCGACTTCACGGTGCCGACCGGGATCCCCAAGATCGCGGCCACCTCGGCATAGGGCAGCCCCTGGTAAACCGCCAGCTCGACGACCTGACGCAGGCCTTCGGGCAGAGCCGCCAAGGCGCGCGCGAGATCGAGATCGCCCGCCACGCCCGCGCTGGAGTCAGCCGGGGCGGCAAACTCCTCGTACGGTTCGGCGGCCAGGCTCTCGGCCAACCGCTGGCGGCGCTGGCGGCGCCGAAGCTCATCGATCCACACCTGCCGGGCCAGCAGGAAGAGGAAGGTCGTGAACTTCGCGGTCGCCTGGTAACGCTGCCGATAGCGGTAGAGCCGCAGGAAGGTCTGCTGCACCAAGTCTTCGCTGTCATATTGAACGCCGGAGCGGGCAAAAAAGTTCAGCAGGGATCTCTGATGGCGGCTCACCAGCAGGGCAAAGGCGGCCTCGTCATCCTGGTCGCACACGCGCAACATGAGGTCAGCGTCGTCCATCTGCTCGATCGGCGCACCTTCCATCGGCGGGGTCACTCCATTTCACGCTTCCGGGGGGGCGCCTGATTCGGTGCCCCCTGCGCAGGCGTGGTGATACGGTGGAGGAACGGGGCGAGTTCTTTGACGGCCAGCGATTGATCCTTCAGGCGGTTGCGATCGGCCTCGCTCGGACTGAGCAGGCCGAGGGCGCAGAGCGCGGCGATGGCGACAAAGGCTTTGACGCCGCCGATGATCCCGCCCAGCAGCGCGTCGAAGGGCTGCCGCACAACCAGTTGCAACGCCTCCTTCAGCAGACGGCCGATCAGCAGCCAGACCGAAAAGCAGGCCACGAGAACCAACAGGAAAGTGATCAGCCGCGCGGCGTAGGGGCTGGCGGCGAGTAGCTGGGCGGCCTGCACGGTGCGCTCGACCGGCGCAAAACCGAAGTAACCGACCACAGCGGCGGACAGCAGGCCCACTAACCCACTGATTTCACCGGAACAACCGCGCAGGAAACCCCGGATCACCAGCCAGGCGACAGCACTAAACGCCAGATAATCCAGTAGACTCATCTGGGCCACAAAGGCAGGCATAGGCGGCTCCTGACTTGCCGATAAGTTGAGCGTTGAAAGTTGAGCGGTGGAAGTTAGCCTATCGATCATTCACGGATCCGCTGCGCGGTGGGCCTATTTCGGCAGCGCGTTGACCCACTTTTCGTAGGCGGCTCGCCCCTTGTCTTCGGCGGACAACAGGGAGAGGTAGAACTGGCCGTACTCGCGCGCCTCCGCGTAACGCCCCTGGGCGTAGCGAATGCGGGCCATGAGGTCAGCGCTCTCAGGCGTAAAGGGAGAACGCGCGATAGCGAGGTCGAGGATGCGTTCGGCCTCGTCGTAACGCTTGAGCTGCACCGCCAGGGCGGCGGCCTGAAGCTGACTGTCCTGGTGGGCGGGGTTGATCGCAGCGGCACGCTTGAAGGCTTCCAGCGCTTCGGCCGGCTGTTTCAGGTCGCGATAGAGTTTACCTAGACCAAAGGCGGCGTTAAAGGCCAGCGGGTCGGCGGCCAGCGCCTCACGGTAACACTTCAGCGCCTTGGGGAACTGGCGCGCGATCTGGGCGTCGATCCCTTCGTGCAGGCGGCGGGCGGCGAGGTCGGGGTCGCGGCGCAGGGCATCGAGTTCTTCGGCCTTGGCACGATCCACCGCGACGCGCAGACGGGAGATCTGTTTGCGCGCCTTTTCCTGATAGGGGCTGGCAGGGTCGGCAAGACGCACAAAGAGCTCGAACTGATCCAGCGCCTCTTCGCGCAGCGAGTAGGTGCTCAGGTAGAGGGCGCCGAGATTGTAGTAGGCGGGCGCATAACGCCGGCTGACCCGCTGGGCACGCAGGAGGCAGAGGCGTGCCTGGTCATTATGGCCGAGCGCGGCTTCGGTCAGCGCCAGACCGGTGAGGATGCTGGCGCGCGACTCATCGCTGGCGGTCTCAGCCTCCAGTGCCTCTCGAAAGAAGACCCGAGCCCTGGGCAGTTGGTTGGTGTAATAGGCTAGCTGGGCGAGTCCGGCAAGGGTTTCGCCGTGTTTCGGGTTCAGATTGAATGCGGCCTGAAAGGCGACGGCGGCGGGATCCAGCTCTCCATTCAACAGGTGGGCGCAGCCGAGATGGTAGTAAAGATCCGGCGAGTCAGTGATACGCTTCGAAGCCTCCGTCAGGCAGGTGATCGCTTCGGGATAGTTTTTCTCTCCGAAGGCCGCCATGCCGCGGCGCAGTGCGCTTTGTCCAGAGTCTGAACCGCAACCGGACGCCAGCAGGACGCACACGGCGCACACGCAAGTAATCTGAATGCGAATCATGGCTGGCTAACACCTCTGAGCCCCCGCGCCAGCCCCCCGGCCGGACCTTCAGGAGAACCATTAAATACCCGTCATCATACCGCAGCTCTGCCGTGGCCGCAACACCGGAAAACACAATCAGAAAATCCAATAACGGTCTGCATGCAGGAAAAGATAGGGGGGGATGCCCAGCGCCTCGACGCGGAAATCCTCGAATCCGCCGGCCGCCGGCCGTTCGAGCGTGATCTGCCAGAGGCCGCCCGCCGCACCCTCGCCGCCGGTCGCGGTGTAGCGCTCGGGCAGCGTGATCGCATCGCGGCTCCAAACCACACGGCCGGACGGGTCGCGCACCGTCGCCTTGACACTTTCGCTCTCGCCTTCGCCGCTCACGCCAAAAGCGAAGACGCCGGTTCCCTGGGGCACTGCCGCGTAGAGGCTGCCGGTGCTGGCGATCAGGCTGATCGCCTTCTTGGAAGTCTCAAACGCGACCGGCACGTTGGCCTCAATCAGGGCGAAGGCATTCGCGCCGACGTTGACCTCCACCGTGTAGAAGCCGGTGGCCGGCGGCGTGACGCGCACTTCCACGCGTTCGCGAAAGGCGGGTAGGGGAACGGACTTGAGTACACGACCGTCGGCACCGCGCACGATCAGCGGTTTCGCCTGGGGCGCGTAACGGCCGACCTGTGTCTGCATCCCGGCGAGCACCACCTCCTCGCCGGACTGCGCATAAAACAGATAGGCGCCTTCGCGCCGCAAACGCAAGGGGGTGAGGCGTTGTGCCCCCGTCACATTATTGACCACGTGTGCCGTCGCTAAATCGGGGGTCACGCGCGGAACGCGCACCGTGAAACGCGGCGGGAAGGTCTGCAAGATCCAGGCCGGCGTGAGCGCGATCCGCTGCTCCGCCGCGCCGGGCTGACGCAGCGTAACCGTTCCGCTCAGGTCGGTGAGCGGCTCGTACTCCGCGCCACTCTGACAACGGATCCACGGCCGCACGCCGGGCTGCCCGATGATCAGGTCTGTGAAGCGGATGCCGCCGACCGGATGCGGGTCATCGTTGCGTGAAGTAAACAGCAGCTCGGAGAAGGCGTTCGTGCCGGCTGCGCAGTTGGCAACGACGCAGCGATCCAGCGTCAGCGCCATGCCGTGCGGTGGTTTGCGTCCGATCATGACCGCGTTGCGCTGCGCCTGCTCGAAGCGACACGCTTCAACCGTCATCGTTCCGCGCACAGCATCGGCCTCTGCGTTGCCGGTGATCACGCGCAACGCGATCCGGTCGCCGCGCGACCGGCAGTTCTCGAGCCGGATCGAGACCGGCTCGGAGGCGGCGTTCAGGTTCGGCAGATAGAACTCATAGCCGTCGCCCTGATTGTTCTCGGTCAGGCAATTGCGCATGACGCAGTTCTTGAGCCGTTCGCCGGCGTGGTTGGGCTCGAAATCGATGCCGGCGGCGGGCGGCGTGCCGGCCGTGTCGCGCATCACCGTATTTTCGATGAGCAGATTTTCGGCGGAAATCACACTGATCCCCTGACGGTAGTTGCGGTCGCAGATCACGTCGCGGATCAGGATGTCGCGGTTGGGCCAGGAGGCTTTGAGGCTGCCGAGGTAGATACCGTCTCCCCCGCTCTCGGCCAAGGTCAGCCCGATGATTTTGATGTTGGCGCAGCTCTTGATGGAGAGCGTGTGGCGCCATTCGGCATGTGCGTAAGGCGGGGCGTCGTAATCCGCGCGGCGCATGCGCAGCGTCGCGCCGGGGCCGCGGAGCGTCACGTTGGTGACGCCCGCGAGCGTGAGCAGCGCATCGGCCTTGCCGGTGAAGGCGCCTTTTTTGGCCAGCAGTTCGGTGCCGGGTTCGAAGACGATCTCCTGATCGCTCACGCCGGTCAGCCGGTCGGTGATCCACGGCGCGCCCATGTTGTCGATGATCAGACGCGGCACGCGCGAGTGAATCGCGGCCTGCAGCGCGGCGGTCGAATCCTGCGGGTCGAACCCCCACCATGAGGCGCGCGCCTCCTTGAGCGTGCCGTCCGCCACCCGCGCGACCTGTTCCGGATTCGCGGCGAACGAGCCCGCCGCGCAGAGTATCAGCCCGATGATGCATGTCGTTTTCATACGGGGTGCAGTCTACACTACCCCGCTCAAATCGTCCAACCCATCCGGATTCGCATCACTTGATCTTGATGAGCGTGCCCGAGACATCATACAACACGGTCAGCACGCCCGTGCCCGAGAAGTACTCGTCGTTCTTGTATGTCGCCGGGCTGCTCGTGGATCCGTAGGTGCCGACGCGCTTCATCTCGCCGCCCAGATACAGGTGGCCGACAGCCTCGTTCACGCCTGCGGCGAGCTCCACCTTCGCCCCGCCGCCGGCCGCGATGCTGAGGTCAGCGCAGTTCGCGATCGCGGAGGAGTTCCGCACCGTCAGGGTTCCCGCCTCGACCACCACGTTGGTGCAGGACGCGCCGAGCGAGCCTGCGTCGCCGTCCAGCACCAGCTTGCCGCCGGCCACCGTCACCGTGCCCGATAATTCGTTCGCTTCCTGCAGCAGAAGCTGCGAGTCCGCGGCACCGGCTTTCACCAGATGTATCGCGCCCACAAAACGTCCGGGGAACGTGCTGGTCGCGCCGGCCGCCTGGTTGACCGTCAGCGTCGAGAAGCGTGACGGGGCCGAGTTGCTGATCACGTTGTTCCGGTATGTGAGCGCCGTGCCGTTCACGAGCAGCCCGCCCACGGTCTGGTTGTACCCGGCGAGATCCCAAGTGCCGATCTGGCCGCTCGTCGAGCCGAAACGGACCTCCTTGTTTGTCGGCAGCGCGTCATCCACGCCCAGCCGCGCCGTACCGCTTTGATAGATATGCAAATAAGCCCAGTTGTTTCCCGTGGAACAGATGTTGACGATGCCCTGACTGGAGTATCCGAGCACCGTGTAGTCCCCCGTGCCCACATCCACGGTGTTGCTGACAAACAACTCCCTGTTCGGTTGCGGTTCAGAAGAGATGCTGCAGCCTGTCACGCCGTCCGCCAGAACGACGGGGCCGTTGAGCACCAGATTGCCACTGGTGGCGTTGATCCTGAACCGCTTGCCTTGGCTGGCGAGCGTGATGGTGCCGTCGACGCCCCCGGAGCCATAGAGGGCGGGGCTATAGCCGCCGTTCCCGTCGCCCGGGCCGGCAAGGACGATGTTCTCCTTGATCGTGATGGGGCCGATCGCCAACTGGCCGCCGTTCGTGGGTGACCCGGTCGCGTAGACGGCGGTGTAGCCTTCCGTCGTGCCCAGGGCGTTGCTGTGCGCGACGGACAGGACGCCGCGCATGACAAACGTGTTGCCGTTGTAGGTGTTGTCGCCAGACAGCGTCAGGGTGTTGATTCCCACCTTGTAAAGGCCCAGCGCGCCGTTCGCCGTGTCGCCGAGCACCGAGCTGTATGTGCGGCTTGAGGAGGTCGTGTCGAATCCGATGCACGCGCCGTCTAGGAAATTGCCGGTGCCGAGCATGGCCGCGACCTGGGAGTCGCCGATCACGTTGTAGACCGCGAGTCCCGCATCCCTCCAGACCTCGTAGCGGCCGGGCTCGTTCCAGCCGGGCAGTGCGCCGGTCGTGGCGATGGAGAGTGCGCCGTCCTTGATGATCGTGCGGCCGCTGTAGGTGTTCACGCCGGTCAGCGTGAGCACGAAAGGCCCGACCTTCGCCAGGCTCAGCGCGCTTTCGGGAAGATCAGCCAGATTGTCCGCATAGGTCCGGTTGCCCCCCGTCGCGAGCGTCGTATCGAAACCGCAGGTCGCCCCGTCCTGGAAATTGGCGCTGCCGCTCACGCTCGCGAAGATCGCCGGGACGTCGCCGTCCGCGACGCCGCTGCCGACGGCCAGCGTCGCGTTGCTGGCGATCGTGTAAAGTCCGGGGGTCTCCCAGCCGGGCACGGACGCCAGGCGGTCGATCGTCAGCGCGCCCGCTTCGACCGTGATGCCGCCCGTGAAGGTGTTCTCGCCGGAGAGCGCCAGGATGCCCGGGCCCGTCTTGGTGATGGAGCCCGTGTCCGTTCCGTCGGCGATGGCCGCGGAGACCGCTAACACGGTCCCGCCATTCACGGCGAACTCGCGGGGCCCGTTGAGCAGGAGCCGCCCTGTCCCGCTGATGGTGTTGATCTCAGTGCCATACTCGGCAACAGACTCGCTGGTGACGTTTCCGCCGAGACCGATGTAGTTCGGGCTGTTCGCGCTCGCGGCCACAGGGATCGTCGACCCGCCGCCGATGGTCAGCCCGCCGGGGCCGATCCTCAGGCTCTGCGTTCCGGAGCCTGAGCCGAAGGTCCAGGTGCCGCCCAAATTCACGAGCCTGTTGGCGGTAATCGTGGTTTCTCCGCCATTGCCGGCGCTGCTCAGCGTGATGTTTCCCAACGTGTGGGTGAGGGTGTCGGTGACCGTGAGCTTTCCTCCTTCACCTCCCCATCCTGTCACAAGACCCTCACTGGTCGCGTTGTTCGCGTTCTGGATATCCACGTTGGCGACCGTCTCGGACTTGACGTTGAGATTCCACTTGGAGGTGGCGGCTGTCATTGTCACGGTGGCGGTGTCGGCGATCTGTTCGTTCTGGTTGTTCTGCAAAGCGCCCGCGCCGATGACGATATCTCCGGAGACGGCGTTCGTGCCGGCGGTCTTGTTCAGGGCGAGCGTGCCGTTGGCCACGGTGGTGAGGCCGGTGTAGGTGTTGTCGCGGTTGCCGGCGAGGGTCTGGGTGCCGGTGCCGACTTTGGTCAACGAGATCGAGCCGCCCGGGCCGTTCTCGATCACGCCGTCGAACGATCCCGTGCCGTTGCCGATGCCCACGGTGAGCGTCACCGGGGCGTCGGAGGAGTTGGTGATTCTCCGGCTGTCAGAGGCCGAGGGGTTGCTGCCGCTGTTGGGGTATCCGATAAGGCTGTTGATCGTTTGACTGACGCCCCCCAGATCAACCGTGCCGATGTCGTCTTTAACAGTATTGCTCCCATTACCGGCGGTCGTATGGCCTATTCCCAAATTACTCTTAATCAGCGCGTCGGGGACGGTCGGTTTAAGGAGGGAATTCCTGTGAACTTGAACCGTCCCCACATGATTGCTCGCGGCGTTGAGGACCACCGTCCCGGGGGTATAGCCGGGGGTTTGGACGGTCAGCCAGCCGCCGTTGAGGTCGATGAGGCCATTGGCGATGATGGTCGAGTTGGAGGCGGGAAACAGATACAGGTTGCCTGCGCTCGCCGTGCTGCGCTGGATCGGGCCGAGGGTCAGCTCGGTGTTTGATCCGTCAATGCCGATCCGGTAAGTGGTCATGCCGGTGAGCGTGATCATGCCGGTTAGGGTGTTGGTGGTGCCGGCCTGGCTGCCGATGGCGTTCACCCAATTGCCCGCCGAGCCGTCGCCGGAACCCGCGATGGTGATGGGTTCCGCAATCGTGATGCCATTAGCCTGTCCCGCCGACGGGCCCGGGAAAATCAGCCGGCCGCCGTCCGGACGCCCGGTCGAGTAGATGACGGTATGGCCGTCCGTCGTGCCAAGGGCGTTGCTGTGGAACGGGTAGAGGATGCCCGAGTTCACGACCGTGACGCCGCTGTAGGTGTTGTTCCCGCGCATGTTGACCGCGCCGCCGCCCGTCAGCGTGACGCCGGACGCGCCGCTCGCGTGGTCGGCGATCGGGCCGTAGATGGCGAAGATGCGCGTCGTATCGGGCGTGGCCAGCACCAGTTCTCGGGTCGGGCCGATGGTGAGGACATTGGCGGGGGCGCCGGAGTTAAACGTGAGAGCACCGGCGCCGGCGTTCATGATCCCGTTGGCCGTCAATGAACCGACGATGTTGCCCGACGACGGACCGGTGTACCGCAGGGTGTTGAACGAGGCACCAGCGGGTATCGTGCCGGCCCCCGCCACCTCGTAGTTCGCCATGCCGGTGGCGTCGGTCACGCCCGACGCCGTCGCGACCTGGGTGCCCGTGTAGCCGACGAGCTGGCCGCCGCTCACCGTCACGTACCGCACGTCGGTGCCGCTCCCGATGGTGGCCCACGGGCCGACGATGCCGGTGGCGTCGTTGGCGATCGCGGCGCTGGCCACCGTGCCCATGTTGGCAAGACGCAAGGCCGACCGTTCGCCACGCCAGAAAACAGCGGGGTTGACCGTGAGGGTTCGCCCGTCCGCGACCGACCAGGCGACACACGCGTAGTCCTTCAGGGCCAGGCACGCGTTGTTGAGGGTCAGGTCCGCCGTGGCGGCGTTCATGTCGATGCCCAGCATGTCCGTCGTCAGGGTGTTGGCCCCGCCGATGGTCACGTTGCCGCCCGGATCGAGCATCCTGATTCCGAGGAAGCGCAAGTCCGCGCCCAGATTCACGCTGTTGGGGCCGGTCACGGTATTGTTCCACGCGGCAACATGATTCTCAGCCGGAATGTTCCCGTTCTCCCAACTGCTGGCCAGATTCAGATTGTCGGTGTTGTTGGCCTTGTAGCGCACGGTCTGAGCCTGCCCCACACAGGCGGCACTTGCATAGACTGCCGCGAAAAGCAGCCTGCTGATCGCTTGCCGCATGTTCGAACGCCATACTGGACTTCTCATAGCGCACTCCTTGATTGTTATGTATCAAACAGGATGGCTATAAGAATATCCCTCCTTTCAACCTAATGGAATGTCCGGTAGTCTAAAAAACATATCTGTAAGGGCAAACTGTGGGGATTCGAGTGTCCAAAACCCGATACGCCAAACGCATCACCGTCATTTCAGCATGAAGAGCATGCCGGCAGAACTTTCGAAGGCATCGAGCAGCGCGCCGCCCGTGTCGTTGTCACCGACCGTGTAGACCGCACGCAGCGGGAAGGGCCTCTGTGCAGAAGAAAGGTGTTTCAGAGCGAACGCGCCGTCGGCAACCGTCACCGTGATAATCAGAGTCTCACCCTCGTAGAGCGCGAGCGTGCCGCTGCCGGTCACTTCGCCGCGCAGCTTGACGCTGCGTCCGTAAGGAATGTTCCAGGGCACGCTCATCGTGATTTCGCTCTGACCGTCCGCCCGTGCGGCGGCACCATCCAGATAGACGGCGCTGCCACCAACAAATTCGGGCTGAGCGGCGTGGGTCACAAACGGCGTGATCTCCGACACCGTCACGCCGTCGGCATCGAGTGCGGCGGCAAAGGCCGGGCGCCAGTCGTGCTCGAACGCGCCGAGATCGACGGCCGCGTTCTGCATGCGAAGGTCGCCGGCAAAATCGATACCGAACGGTTCGTCCACATACTCACGGTTCGCGCGATCAATGCAGGGCGAACCGGCCGCGAGACGGAAGTCGCCCGCCGCGGCGTCCACAAAGCGCGGATCAGCAACGAAACTGGACTCGTCGATCAGGGGGTTCAACATGCCGCCGGCGACGCAACTGTCGAAATGCCGACTGTTGGTCGTGGATTCGCCCAGGACACAGTTGTAGAACCAGGCGTTCTCGCCGGAGCGCCCTTCATTGCCGGCCACCGTGCAGTTGTAACACCATCCATAGGCCACAGCGCTTCGGGTGTTCACGCTGCCGACACGACTCTGAACAATGAGACAGTCGTAGGCATAACTACCGCGGATGGCACAACCATTGTTCGAAGCAAAGTTCTCACTCAGCACGCAACGGCGTAGGGTTCCGGCATGCGTGCCGCCGCCACGCATCGAAGAGCAGTTGGAGATCACGCAGTCAAGAACTTGCGGCGTATAGTTCTGTTCCGTCACGTAGAGCCCGCCGCCGCGGTTGTTCTCGTCCTCAAGATTGACACTGTCGGTCGCGCCGCCGGTCAGGGTGAATCCTTGGAGAACGCCCTTAGTCATGTAGACACAGCGTACGGCATTGGGGCCGCGCCCGTAGGCATCACCCGAGCCGGTGTCGACCGCGCCTTGGATGATGGTGGTCGCGGCACCGTCGCGCGAACGCAGGGTGATCCGATTCGTGATCACCACACGGTTCATCAGGTAACCGGTGGCTTTCTCGCTCGGCGTGACAGCCGTACCTTCCTGATAAATGCCGGGCGCAACGAGCACGGTATCGTTGTCGACGGCACCCGCGACGGCAGCCTGGAGAGTGCGTTTGGCCGTCTCCCAGCTCAGTCCGTCACCACTGTCGTCAGGACGCGCGGCGTCCACATAGAATGTGCCCACGAAGTGTGCGGTCAGGTTCAACGCCTGATCGGCACTCAGCGTGAGCGTCAGCGTGTTACCGACGTCAGGCAGGGCAATCCCATTGGTCGAGAAGTGGGTCAGTGTCCGCCCCGGCCAAGGCGTAGCGGTAAAGACCGCTTGAACCGGAAGGTCGTGATACAGCGTCACGCCCGCGGGTTCGAGGGTACCGCCCCCCTCCACAGAGGCGAAGACCCTTGTGCCGCCAAGCCCGCCTTCAAAGGCACCCAGGTCCAAGCCCTCACCCTGTACGCGTGCGGCCCCAAGAAGATCAAAGCCCAGGCCATTCGGATAATTGTTGATGTTTCCATGGTCGATACAGGGCGAGGCGAGGTGGAGGCGGAAATCACCGGCCACCGGATCCATGAAGAGCGGATCGGCGTACAGGTTGCCGCCACCGTCGTTGTTGGCGGCGATGGTTCCGGACACGCAGGAATTGTAAACCTTGCGGTCAGCTCCGGAGGCGGTATAACCGTTACCGCCCCCGATTAATGCCATGATCGAATTGTAGACTGTTGAATGGAAGACGGGTGTATCGTTATAGGCCGTCACATTGTACAGATAACAGTAGGCGACGGCGTAGGGGCCAGCGTTGTTGACGACCAACGAGTCATAAACCGTACTCCCGCGGACCGCACCACCGAAACCGTTGGCAGTGATAACCGCGTTGCCAGATAACCGGCAGCGGTGTAGCGTACCCAACGAACTGCCGCCGCCTTTGCTATAGGCGATGTTGTTCGAGATGACGCAGCCGATGATCAGCTCAGACGATGAGGAAGAGGGGACGAAGATACCGCCGCCGCAGTCGTTTTCAAATCCGCCGTCCACCGTATCGGTGGCGCCGCCGGTGATGGTGAAACCCTGGAGGGTACCGGCCGACATGTAGACACAGCGTACGGCGTCCGGACCGCAACCGTTTGCGTTCAGGCTACGAGTCCCCACGATAAAGGTGTGATCCGGTCCGTCAATCGCCGTGACCGTAATGTTGTTGGTGATCACGAGACGGCTGGCAAGCATGCCTTCGGTCACAACCGCGTAGCCGGCATCATAGGTCCCCGGCGCGACGCGCACGGTATCGCCCTCCAGTGCGCGAGAGACGGCGAGCTGTAAGGTCTTGAGCGGCAGTTCGGATTCAAGCCCGCTGTTTGCATCGTCGCCAGTGGCGGCATCCACATAGAACCCGTCCTGGAAGACCGCGCGTACCGTCACGGTCGAATCCCCACTATAGGAGCCGGCGTTGATCGTCAGGTTGGTGTCGGAACCGGGAACAGGCGCGCCGTTGATTTCGAAGTGGCGGAAGGCGCGGCCGGGCCACGGTATGGCGATGAAATGGAGGTCGCCCATGAGGAAAAAGTTTCCAGAAGGCTGGATCTCGCCACCACTGGTGGAGGTGGCGCTCACCACACTGACTGATGATTCCAGGGCACCCATGTTGACCCCGCCGCCTTGGACACGCGGCGCGCCCGCGTAATCCGTGCCATACCAATGGGTGATGAACTCGAGACTTCCCGCGTTGACACAGGGCGAATCGGCGCGGAGCCGATAATCGCCGGCCGCAGCGTCGACAAAGCGCGGATCTCCGGTGATGTTTCCCGCACCGGGACGCACACTGCCGCCAGTGAGGGTATTGGTGCAGCCCGAGTTACCGCTGGCCTGGGTGCCGCTGTTCCCATAGACAATACTGTTGAAGGCACCCGCCTGGTCGCCGATACCGCCACCCGTGTTGTTCACGATGGTACAATTGACAGCGCGGGCACCGCTAAAGTTCATCACCCAAGCAGAGATGTTGCTGACAATCAGCGAGTCGTAAACGTGGCCCGTACGTATGACGCTGTTGCCGGAATTGGTCGTGCGGTTGTTGATGATACGGGAACGCCGGATGGTACCGCCCCAGGCGGCAGATCCACGGCTGGCGACGTTGTTGGAATAGATGCAATCCCAGATCTCTTGAGAGAGGCCCTCCGCGTACGACCCGCCGCCGCGAACGTTCAACGTGTCGCTATCGTTGACGGAAACGCTTGAGGCACCACCGGTGAGGGTAAAGCCTTCGAGCACACCCTTGTTCATGTAGACACAGCGGACAGCATTTGTGCCACGTCCATAGGGATCAGCGAGAGGGGTGTCGTCCTTCGCGCCGACAATGAAAGTCTGCTCTGCGCCTGCGCTGGATTTGAGCACGACGTCGCGCGTGATGGAGACGCGGTTGTTGTGGAGGGCGTTGACCGTCTGGCCTTCGGCGTAGACGCCCGGAGCGGCGAGCACCATGCCACCGGCGGGCGCGTTGTCGACCGCATGCTGGAGCGTACGCCATGCGGTCTCAGGAGACAGACCATCGTTACTGTCGTCACCGGCCGCGGCATCTGCATAACGTACCTCCAAGAAGACACCCTGCACCAGATAACCGCCGGGCTGTGTCACATGGAGCGTGAAGGTGTCACCGCTGTCCGGCTGCTTGGCACCGTTCAGCGTGAAATGGCGCAGGGCCGAACCCGCGCCGGCCGTGGCGGTAAAGACGAGCTGGGTCGGCAGGATGGGCAAGGCAAGAATACCTGCCGGCTCGAGCGTACCGTTACCCGAGGTCGAGACTTTGACGACCGTGCCGGTATAGCCACCCTCGAGGGCACCGAGATCCAGCCCCGCCCCCTGCAGGCGCGGATGGCCGTCGAGATCCGTGCGCTCGGACGGTGCCGGGGCGGCACCGGTCCATTCCGGATTGCCGCGGTCGATGCAGGGGGAATTGGCGAACAGGCGAAAATCGCCGTTGGCGGAATCAACGAAATAGGCCTCGGTGGTGATCAGGTTGTTCGTACCCGCCTCGGGTGTCGATTGGATACAACTGTCAGCAACCAGATAACTAGTCCCCGCTTTTGCGCTGCCGTTTTCGGTCACGATCAGATTAAAACCGCCGGAGTTGTCCAACCCCGCACCGGTATTGCGCGCGATGGTGCAGTTGACGGGGTACAGCGCTGAACTGTTGCAATACGCCACGCCGCTGCCGTGATTAAAGGCGACCAGACAGTCATGCAGGCTCGATTCGCGTACGCCGGCACCATTGTGGGAGGCGTAGTTGCCGATGAAACGCGTGCGATGGAACGTGCCCCTGTAAGCCCCGCCACCGCGTCGCGCGGCATTGTTGCTGACGATGCAGTCGTAGACGACAGGCGTGGTGCCGCTTCCTTGGAAACCACCACCCTTGCAGTGGATAGTATCCGCGGTGTCGCTGCTGGTGGCGCCGCCGGTCAGGGTAAATCCTTTAAGCGTCCCCGCGCTCATGTAGACACAGCGCACGGCATTGGCACCGGTTCCTTCATAACTGGTGTCATCCGGGTCGCGTTCACCTAGAATGACCGTGGCCTCGGCACCGTCGGTCGATTCAATGTCGACCGCCTTGGTGCAGACCACGCGGCTACGGATGGGACTGTTAGGAGTGGCGGTCGTGCCTTCGTTGTACGTGCCAGGACCGACGAGAATCTTATCGCCGTTGGCGGCGACATCGATCGCCGCCTGGATCGTCCGTTTAGCCGTCGCCCAGCTCAAACCGTTCCCCGAGTTATCGGGACGGTTACAGTCCACATAATAAACCGCCGCCTGCGTCGCGAGGCAGCAGAAAATGGAAATGAACCCGATAAGACCACTCTTTTTCATTAGGCACCTCCTTGACAGTTGCCCAAAAGATAACACAGAGTCCGGCTATCGCGCAACGCGGGTAAACGGCAGCCGGCGGTTCCAAATCAAGGGGGTCGAGATGCTGGGAAGCGCGAGGGGGGAGGGCGGGGCGGTCTAAAGGGCAAAGCTTGGCCATCCGGCCGGGCTCCGGCAGGCGTCGG
>Ga0209407_1002294_pt1 | contig 18111 bp, 19 predicted proteins | sample AD_JPNHG3_MetaG_FD_184410 | JGI IMG/M metagenome (GOLD analysis project Ga0209407, IMG submission 184410) | Active sludge microbial communities of municipal wastewater-treating anaerobic digesters from Japan - AD_JPNHG3_MetaG (SPAdes) (version 2) | ecosystem: Engineered > Bioreactor > Anaerobic... | reverse complement strand
CTGGGCAGCGTCGACGTTACCGATGCAGACCCATTAACGATTATCTCGTCCTCATGATCCGCAACGGCGAATGCGGTTGTCTTGGTGACAGGCACGCGAAATCGTGTGCATGCATCGCCGCCGAGAAAGCGCCCGGTCTCGCGGTAGTCGGTATAACTGGTGATCGTCGACGCTCCCGTCACGACGGAATACAGTCGCCAGTATTCGGCAAGATTGTTCCAGTTCGTTGTGGATGTCGCCGTCGAAATCACCCCGTCCGCTTTTTTCGCGACGACGTAGTTTGTCGTCGAGGCCGTCAGCAGCAACGTCCCGTTGGCAATTTGCGCCATGGTGCCGTCCAGCTTGGTCACATTGGCGCCGTAATATCCCCAATACAGCCCAGTGCAGGCCGACTCGCGGCGGCCATAGGAGGCTGCCTGGCTCAATGCGTCGAACATCGCATTTACGGTTACCTCCTTCGACGCCTGGCTTTGAATGAGCTGATCAAAAGTTCTGGTGCTGTTTGACATGACTTTTCCTAATATGGAAACTGCTCGGTCGGCGTAGGTACGACCGTTGACCAGTATGGTATCGACTGAGTAATGCGAAAGCAGTCGATATAGTTTGTCTGTGCCTCGCCACTGCTTCTGGTGCCACCACCCACCCGCAGCACGTTGCTGACATTGTAGTTTTCATCACCGTACAAAGTCCGCTCGTAGTAGGTGCCAACTGCAGCACCTTCCACCCTGACCCTTATCTTGGGGCCGTTGCACATGACGGCGATGTGATACCACGCGCTCGTGGTGATTGCACCAGCAACGCCAGCGTGATAGGTATATTGAAAATATATCTCGCCGGTAGTTAGCGTGCTGATGACAAACCCCTGAACGCCGCCACCTGATACATTTCCGAGTTGCAATATCGGTGTAGCACCGGAAACAGGAAACGCCGAAGCAAATACGCTGAATTCTATGGTCCATTCACCTGACCCAAGATTCAGATTAGCCATCTCGACCCATCCCGACGGCCCAGCCCCGACCAGCGAATAGGAACCGAAGCGAGATTGAACGGCGGACCTTGCCCCTGATCCGCTGACAGTCATCGTTCTCCCGTAGCGCTCGACGATTGGGGTTGCCTCGAAATCCATTAGCGCAAGCGATAGCGACGACGTATCCAGATAATTATTGCTACGCCCCGTTCCAACCAGTGCAGACACCTGAGATACGCGGTAGTACAGGGCGCGGGTAGCAATTCCGAAATCGGTCACCTGTTGCGCGTTGGTGTAGGTTGCCGTATTCGTTGTGGACGTGATTGTCCGCGTAAGCGTGGCATAGGTGTTGCTGCTGTAAATCTCGACTGCGTAATTCTCAGATGCCTCGCCAAGTCCCGCATCTACGTAATCTCGCCACTCGCCATCGACCCGGGTGCGGCGCACCCATTTGATTGTCCAGTCGCCGTTGGCGGCCTGAAAAGCCCCCACTTCAACGGGCGACAAACATTCCAGATTCTCCCCGGCATAAGTGAACGTCCTCTGATTCTCCGAAACGTCCGAATCACCATTTCCTAGGACCGTCCATTCGCGCGGTGCGCCGAGCGTTGCCGTAGGCTGCGGCGCGAATGCCAGAGACGTATCGAGCAGAATCACGTCGTCGTAAATAGCGTGCGAAGTCATCGCCCACTCGGTGCCGTAGCGCCCGCGAAGAAGGTTGGTCAGGTTGTAGGTTCCGTCGCCCTGCAATGTGACAGTGCGCGCGCCGATGATCTCCCAGCGGCCCGGCTCGCCATAGGCAAACAGGTTGGCGCCATTGAACAGCGCCAACTCCGTAACGCTGGAGATGTCACCGTTCACCATGGATACATTCAGGATGTTTGTCACGTCCATGGCATTCGTCGGGCCTGCGCCGATGGTGTTGTTGGCCAGCGCTACGGTTGCTCCGGGCGGCGGTACGGCAGCCTGCGACGTCCACGAGACGCCGCCATCGTCCGAGCGCAGCGCCTCGGCGCCACGCCATCCGGAATAGGCGCCGCGCGCCGCAATGACGACGCCGGGCGTGTCGTTGCCGAGAACAGTCGGTATGTCCATGATCGCCATGATAGACGGCCCGGAAAGCGAAACCGATGGCCCCTGGACATTGGATACACCGCCCACCGCCGTCGGCGAATACAGCGCCACAGCGGCAAGCCGTGCGGTTAGTTTGATGACGCGATCACTCTCGTGAGTCAGGCTGGTGATGCGGCAAAAATAGGTAGCGTCCGGCGTGACTACAAAAACCGGGTCAGCCGGCTGCAGCTTGTTATAGGGGTCGCGCGTCGGGATCGACAGCGACAGGTCAAGCCGCTCCAGGTGGTACAGGTACAGCAGCGTGCTGGCTGCCCCGGCGGCCTCGTTTGCAGTCATGACGACAGGCACCTCGACGCGAATCAGCGAAGTTCCGGTACTGTTCAATCGCTCGTCGGCCTGCTCTCCGGTGTCGTATTCCCGGTCGGCATCAAAGTAGCTAATCTCGATTCGGCGCGGCAATTGCGCGTCCATTTCGCGGACTACGGTCAGACGCGGCTCATCCGTCTTGTTCCCGGAAGTAGTTGCCATGTCCTCGTAGACGATCGTGGCGACGCTGCCGCCACCGCGCTTGACGAATTTGATTTTGTAGCCATCCTGTATCACATCAAACGGGTATGGTGCCTGCAGCGCTTCCAGCGCCGCCCTGACGGCGGCATTGTTTGTGATCCGGTAGCCGCGCACATTGTCGGTGATCGTCGTTACGTCGATATCGCCGGCGCTCAGGTATCCGGTAGTCAGACATTCCGCCGTGATGACATCGGCCAGCGGAACCAGAGACGGGGAACCAGTCGACGCGCGCGAAAACAGGAAAATCCCGCCACCGTCGTGCGCGCCCCAGAGCATTTGATTCTCGGCGGCAATTGTCATTCTGGTGCCGTATGGCCCCATGAACGGATTAGTGAAAGAGTGCAGCTGTGACCCAACCACGCCCGCGACGATTGGATACAGAGTCACGTTTCCGGCGTATGAATTTGCCATCCACAGATAATCACCGCCATCCTCGACCGTGAAGACCTCACTATTTCCCTGAACTAGTGGATACGACCCGGCGTTTGTCACAAACGGATAGACAGATTGGCTGCCCTGCGACAGCAAATTAAGATTGCTGTCATATATTTGTAGCCAGTTGGTAGCATCGCTTTCGCGGTGCGCCAGCACATAGAGCCGCGTCCCTGCCTTGTCGACGCAGGCGCCCATCATGTGCCACACGCCGGCTGGGAGGGCTGCATTTGTCGGGTAGTGGTACATCAGCCCGACTCCGCCAACATTCAGCCACCCGTCAACGAATCCGCTCAGGACGAAGTCGACGCTTTGTGTTCCGAGCATTCCGACATGGCCGAATGCCGGAAATGTTCCCTCGGTCGAGGCATTGGTTGAGATCAGTACACCATCTGACGTTACCGAATACGTCATGCCGCTATGGTCGAATTTCATCACCCCCGACTCGACGCGACCAAGGCACATCAGATCATCCAAAAACTGCGGGAAAACTCCGGCTGGGTGATATGCGGGCTGGCTATATTGCGAGAACGTGGCGTCCGACATCACTTCGAATTTGAACGGGCATCCGAGCAGTGAATTGCCGTATTCAGCGAGCTGGAAATCCTCGATGACCGCGTAAGCGATTCCGCGCCATGCCGAGACATTGCCAGCACCAAGCGTCATCTGCATCCGGTCATTCGGCATCTGGGTGTCATCGCCGTTGTAGATCGTGATGCCGGAGATTGCGGCGCTGGATGCAATCAGGCCAGTAGCCGACGAGTCTCCGGCATCATAGATCAGCTTCGATCCTGCCCAGATTCGGCGCACGCCTGCAATCGGGCCTTGGCACAAGACGATTGCGAGTGTGGCAGAGTATGAGTAAGTGGTGGTTTTTCCCCCGCCACCGCCGCCCTTTCCGCCTGACTTGGTTGTGGATTTGGTTTCCCGAAGCTGGTTGTTTTCGATCCAGACAACCGTACCGTAAACCGCGCATGTGCCATAAAGGCGCGGAATCGTCGACCCGTAAGATGCGGTCTGCACGCCCAAATCTGACAGGCGCGGGCCGACAATGTTTGGTCCTTTTGGCGGATCAACCGCCGCCCCAACAGCGCCACCAACAGCAGCGCCAAGCGCTACGTAGCTTGTTCCTCCGGTGTAAAAACCGATGACCGCACCAACAATTGTTCCGACCCACTGGCCGACTGACTTAGCCATGCGTCACCCCGACGAAGCGATAAATTGACACAACCCGCGCCGCCCATTTTGGCGTGTAGTCGTGTTCACAGACGGTTGCCGCGACCGCGTAAGCGTGTATCAGGGTGCGCCCGGTGAAGATTGCCAGATGCTGCGGCCCGATCGAAAAGCGCATCAGCAGGATGTCCCCTGGGAGCATGTCGAAAACGCGCTCAAGCCCCGGCTGCTCGTCAAGCGCTGCCTCGAGCATCCCGCCGAACGGCTCGCGCGGATAGCCTTCGTGGTCGATGGTGTCGACGCCGTTTTCCGCAGCGACGTATAGCGCCAGGCCCGCGCAATCAAGCGCCACGCCTGGCGTGCGCCCCTGATGCCGGAATGGAGTGCCGACGGCGCGCCGGGCTGCGGCGATGATGTCATCTGTCGTCATCGCTTGTTTCCCACCTGGGCATAGATTGACGATGTTGGAACGTCGTGGAATCCACCAAAATTTGCTTCGTTGGCCCACTTGTCGCGGCAGTCCTCCAGCCGCTTACGGCAGCCGGGCGCCATGCTGTAGGCGTCGCCAACGACGACCGGATAGTAAAACGGCTCGAACACGGTAATTGTTCCGTCTGCGGCGTAGTCCTGAATTTCGCGCGGCTTGAGGCCGACGTTTGCGCCCGATGTAAACCAGATTTTTCCGAGGCCATACCAGTCCGCTGGCTCACCCCGTGCAGAATCGCGCACTACGAATTGACTGGTGACGCTCGAAATGCTTCCCGTCGCAAGCGAGTACGTCTGCTTGCACCCGGCATATTCCGTGCCGCCGAATATCTTCGGGCAGGTCACCAGAACAGAGCCGCCTGCCGACTGATTGAGCGCGTCGATCAGGCTCATTTCCTCAATCGTGAACTTCCCGTCTTCCAGCCGCGTCTTGCCAAGAATTGACGAGGTGATCGGCTCGTAATCCTCGACGGGCGCCAGGAAATTCGTGCGGAACAGGTAGCACCGAGCGCCATCAAGAGTCCCGTCCATCACTGTCGAAAACGTGATCCCGAGTGCCGACAGAATCCCGGACAGATCGAATGACGACGGACTGAAGCTGGCAGTGGCTTCAAAGCTGGTGAAGTCGTGACCGATGACTGCCGAATAGACGGACGAATTCGACATCACGAGGTCGACGGGATACTGCGTCAGGCGAAATGTCGTGCCGTTGACGCAGGATATCCGCAGGCACAGAACCGACGTTTCCGGAGGCGCAACGGTTGTTTTCATGGGTTCAAAAGTTCGATCAGTTCGACGCCGTCGACCGGGCGGAATCCGGGGTAGTCCTGACCGACTGGCAGCGTTGAATTGAAGCGGACCGGGTAATCGAATTCATAGCCAGCCGTAACTGACTCACCGACTTGCGGGCGGGTGTGCACAACGCCCCCGGAGGTGTAGGTGCTGAATGCTGACGAGTCGATAGCCACGGTGATATGGGTCGCGTCAGTACCGGTAATCAGCGCGCGTAATCCGTTGATCTGGGTCATGCCAGACACGCCGCTGATCTGCACTGACATTCCGGTGACAAATGAATGCGCGCCGATGGTCAGGACGGCAGATGCGCTCTGGCCAATGCTTGTGACTGTCCCGGCGATATCGGCGGCGAAGGTAACGCGTCCCGTGGTTGTGTCTACCGACCAGTCAGCAGAGCGAATCGCCGTGGACCCGATGCCAACCAGCACAGTTCCGGCGACTGGCTTACGAATTTGCCTAACGGTGTATCCGGACGCCCCCGCGGCCTTATCGGTGCCGTAGGTCTTGGCCAATTGATAGACGCCTGCCGATATCGGAAGCATCGCCTGATCTAGTGCAGTTGGCGTGCCCTTGGCTCCGTTGCTGCTCCACTCGTCAAAACAACGGGCGCGGAATCCGGCAAACTTTCCATGGGCACGGTAGTAGATCCCGAGCAGTGCCGACCAGGTAGTCGCCGAGTCGAGCATGTAGCTGATATCGAATTTCCGCACCGGGTACGGGTGGCGCAATGATCTGTATTGCTGGCCGCCGGCGGATGTCACGATATCGACGGCGAAATCATCCGCCCAGCTTGAGCCGTAGCGAATCAGATCGTTGATGCGCTCTTCGAGGAAATCGGCGGCCATTACGAATACCTCTGAGAGCCGGCCATCAAGCCAAGCACAGAACGCGCACCTGTTGCGGCAGCCCGCCTGACTTCGGCCTTGTCTGCGTCCGCGCCGACGGTAATGTGTTGGGTAATATTCATGCCGCTGTTCCCGCCCTGCATTGCTACCGGAATGCGGCGTCCATCGGGGAGCGGGACATACGCTTCTGGCGTGCGGCCCTCGCCGAACATCGCGAGCTGTGGCCGGTTGGCAACGCCACCGCCTGCGTAGGTGTTCAGCGGCAAACGCCCGGCGCTGGTCATGATGCCGCCATTGGCGAACAGCCCGGTATCGAAAATAGAAGAAAAGTCGAGTGCGGAAGACGCCGAGGACGTTGACGATGCCCCGAAAATTTTCCCAAGCCAGCCGCCCAGATTTCCAGTTTTGTCCATATCGCCAAACAGCAGCTTTCCAAGCTGCGCCGCCGCCGCTTGGGCGATCATCTTCTGCACCATCTCGCCGAATGACTGAGCAATCGACTTCATGCCCTTCTGCGTCGGGTCGATGAAAAAGTTGGCCATCGCATCCTGCATATTCTGGGCGGCCTTCTTGGCGAATTCGCCCATGGCGTCGCCTTCCTTGCTCATCGTGTCGAGCAATTCCTGATGCTGCTGCTCGCTGATTTCCTTGTTCGCCAGCGCCCTGTCATACGCTGCCCGCTTGGCCTCGTCGCGGGCGGCCTGGGCGCTTTTCGTCATTGACAGATCGCGGGCTAGGTCACGGGACTCGATGGCTGATGAGAGCTTGTTGCGGATGGCTAATTCTTCCTCAAGCACCGCAATCTGATCAGCAGTCGCACCGCGCGAACTGGCTAGGGCGATGGCTTCCTCTAGGCGCGAGGCTGTCATTGCAGCAATAGCGGCCTCAGTCAATCCTGCTGTGTCGGCTTCGGTTTTCAACGCCTGAATGCGATCATTGATGGCAACGGTTTGCTGGCGCGTGGCCTCAACCTGCTTCTCGACGCCGGCGTCGAATTCTTTCTGTTGTGCACGGGCGCGGTAGACCTCCCAGTAGGCATCAGCAACGCTCTTTTGCGCGCCGGTCATATTGATCGCGCCGCTCGCCACGTCGGCCTGGTATTTCGCGTACTCCTTCTCTGCCTGCGTCAGCTTTCCAACCGAGTCGATAGCGGCCTGCTCAACGGTTATTTTCTCGTTGAGCATCTGGATAATCCTTGTGTAGTCGTCTATCTTGGTGCTTCCTGATCCTTTTGCGTTACGCGGGTCTGGGGCAGCGGTGAACCCGGACGCGCTTTTCGTTCCGCCCTCACTGCCGTAAAAACTTGCTTCCAGCGATTTCAACGCCTTATTTTGGATGTCTTTCGGGAAGCTGGCGTATGCCTTTTTGACGGCTTCCACCTGTGCCCAATGCTCGCGCAGTGCGTCTGTCTGGACTTGCAGCTTTTGCGAAAACATCGGCTTGTTCGCCAGCGCGTCCATGTCCTCGCGATATGATTTTGCCACACCATTGAATTGGCTTAAACTGCCGTTTGCCAAGGCTCCAATCTGCGCAGCGGCGGCTCCAAAGGTTATTCCCACGCCTTTGATGACACGGGCGACGCCATCAAATGCGTCGATAACGAATCCGGCCACCTGCGTCGCCTGTATTCCCCATTCTCGGATAGAACCATCTGCGGCAAGGTCTTTTCCTGCCTGGATCATGCCATTAGTTTCGTTCTTGGCGCCGATAAGCGCACGAACGAATGTATCGAAAGCAGGGGCCAGCTCAAGCGCTACCGTCTTGTAAAGCGCCTCCTTGGTTGCCGTCAGGCGCCGCAGGTCTTCCTCGTAATTCTTTGCAGCGATCGCCTGCGCTTCGGTTGTCTTGACAACCAAGTCACCAGACTGCGCCAAGTCCTTCATGAAGGCCAGCATCTCGGCGCCGCTCTTTCCGAACAGAGCCATTGCGATTGCAACTTTTCCCGTTCCGTCCTCAAGTTCGTCCATCTTGTCAGCAACAAGCTTGAGGTTTTCAGCGCTATCTTTGCCACGCAAATTATTCAGCGTCAGCCCGAGAAATTCCAGCGCCTTTCCAGTTCCCTTGGCGTCATCGTCGGAAGCGTGCAAGCCTTTCGACAACTTGTTCATGGCGGCTGTAACAAGCCCCATGTCTGTGGCTGTTACCTTGGCGACAGCGCCAAGCCCAGATAGATTCTCGACGCTGGCCCCGGTCTTGTCGCTCAGTTCCTTGAGCTGCGACGCCGACGCAATGATCGAGTCGAATTTATCTTTGAGCGTCGACAGGGCGAGGCCGGAACCAATTCCGGCAAGGGCAAGGCCAACGCCTTTGAATGCGCTCGTGAGCGATGCGCCGGTACTGCTGGCGAGCGTCGCCACACGCCGCATCTCGGATTCAAACTGGCTGGCGTTGGCGGTGATCTTGACGCTTGTGGTGTTATCGGCCATTGTCAGCTCTCCTGTTCCGCCTGAAAGTCGCGAATCGCTACCAGGCGGTGAATCATTAGATCAATATCATAGACGCCAAAAACGTCGCACGCCGTCTCCAGCCCTGCCCAATCAAGGCCGCCGAGAGTGTTCCATACACGGATTGCCAGGCCGGTGCCGGTGTCCGGGGTAGCTGGCCTGAGCTGCGGCGGTAGCTGCTGCTGCTCAAGCCAGCTCCTCAGTTTTTTTGCGCGTCCGCCCGCGCCGCCAGATGGGATTCGTAAGATTTCATGAACCCATCCAGCAACGGCGGCAGCAGGTCGATTCGGTCTGATAGCCAGTCGGCACAGGCCACGGCATCGAACGGCAGCGGGTGCGGGTCTCCGCCTGGAATGAGGTCGATTTCCTTGACGCCTTCCCATCCGACGATATAGGCCAGCACGGTTCGCGCCGTGCTTTTACCTGACTCGACCAACTCCAGCCACTCGACATCCGTAGGACGGCGCAGCGTGAAGGTGAACCCGCCCGTCTCGACCTGGAATTCCCGCGCGCGGCGCAGTTTGTCGACCAGAGCCATCAGGACGCAAAGTAGGTTGGGCTGCCGCTCATCGTGATGACTGCCTTGGTCGTCACCAGTTGCTGCGCCGATCCACCCGGAAGCAGGTTGGCGCCAACGTAGCCAGTGAACACCATGATCTGGCCGCCGGTGCCGAACGTGAATTTGAAGGCGCGCTTCGCTTGGGCGTCGTAGGCTGCTTTCATGGCGATCAGGCCGGCATCAGACACGTCCCAGATGTTATCCATATCGAACGTCGCCGCATCCGGCAGGCCGGGAATCTGCGACTTTTGATTCATATGAATTGTCGTCGTGTCGATCATTGCAAAGTTACCGCCCGAACTCGTCAGCGTGGTTGCCGACGTGACCGATGTGCCAAATGTGATCTTCTGCGCGGTGCCGCTGGAGAAGGTGTCGTAGTTGGTGGTGTCTTCGCCTTCGAGGGTGAACACCGAACCCGACGCTGAACTGACGCGGAAAACGCGGTCGTTGACCTGCCACATGCCTTGTACTGCCAGCACGACGAAATCGCCGTTGGACAGGCCGTGCGCCGATGACGTGGTGACGACGCCACCGACGGCTTTTGTCAGGCTGTTGATTGTGAGAGATGCGCCGAGCGCTGACTGCATTGCGACGGCGACTTGTGACCATTTGCGGGCGGATGCCATTGTGTTTCTCCTTTCGTGGTGCTACAAAATCGTGCCAGGCACGCTTGATGCAGTGCGATAGGTCACGCGGTAAACTAATTCGATGCGGCCGACGGGCTTTTCCAGCGTTTCGTCAAAGCCGACATTTATGGCGACGAGTTCGGCCCAGTATTCGGCTGACATTGCTACCTCAACCTCTGCGGCGATTGTGTCCAGCGTGTCGTCGAGGTTGGCGGTAGCCTTGGCCAAACCAATTACGCTCACCGATAGCACGCGCTCGTAAATGTCGCCGATGGTGCCAGGGTTGATCTCTTCGTCGTTCGTGGTGACCAACAGGAGCGGAAGCGTTTCCTGCGGGACCATGCGCGACTGGAATACCCGCGTTCCGCAGGTTGTCAGGCCGGTGACGCGGGCGGCAAGTGCTTCGCGGATTTGCTGGCGGGCGTGGGACACTTAGACCGCATCCAGCGTCAATAGCACATCGCCGGCCTCGCTATCGGCCTGCGCACGGGTAACGGTGTAGCTGGTACTGCCGACCAGTACCGGGTCTCCGTTGACAACTCCCGCCGCGTCTTGCGCTGTCAGGCGCAGCATCGGCGACACGCCGGCCACCAAATCAAATGCAAGCGCTGGAGACTGTACAAATACCCCTGTCACAACGCGCAGAGCTTGGCCGGTCGGCGTAATGCTGACCGGCCGCCCAAGGCGGCCGATGATATTCCCGGTGTGAGCGGCAAAGTCGACCATTCGCTACAGTGGATCAGGTAGCAACCGGCAGATACTGGCCAATCTTCATCAGCACGGTTGACGACGGGTTGCTTGCAGCCGACACCGCGACGCCAACAACCTGTTGGGCCGTGGTCGTCTTGTTGACAACCTTGTTCGTCGAATCCCAGAACAGCCGGTCCCCGACGGAGATGGCCAGCGCAGAGGTTTTGCCGATTTCGACAACGCCCTCAACGACGAATTCTCCGGGAGTGCTGATGGCCACGTCTTGCGTGGCGACGCCGAATAGGCCGGCACCGAACAGATAGCCGATGCCGGATGCGACGGCAGCGCCGGGGGTAAGGGTAAGGACTTCACCTTCTTGCTTGTACGTCTTCATTGTTTCTTTCCTTTCGGGTTATCCGGGCGCTTATGGGCGCCCAGAGATCAGTCTTAGTTACCCTTGACCAGGCCACGGAAGTCGATAGCCTTGGCGCCGAAGTCGAGGCGGGCCTTGAATTCAACGCCGTCGATTTCCCAGCCGTCCTTGGTTTCGAGGTAGACGCCTTGGTTGCCCTCGAGGTAGGCATACTCGATGGTGTCGATCTGTGCAGGATCGGCGGCCATATACCATGCCGTGGTGCTGGCAGTGTCGAGACGCGGCTCGGCAAGCACTTGAAGGGCACCGGCAAATGGGTTGATCGAGGACGAGGCGGAAGCGGCGTAAGCCTGGCTGGTGAATTGCTGGGCGATGGTTTCCAGAGCAGCCGGTACCAGCAGATAGCGCGGGGTGACGTTGATTTTGCGGCCGTCAAGGCCAGTCTGAACCCGCATCGCGGCGCGGCAAACACCAAGCTGTGCGACGGAGATGGCGGCGCCGGTTGGCAGATTACCGTGGCTGGCGTGGAATAGGGCGATGCTGTCGGCCAGTGCGGCGTTGGCGGTGATGATGCCCCAAACGGTGTCCGATTCCAGATCCGCAGCGGCGCGGCCGAACATTTCCGGCAAACGGGTGAATGCCGAGAGATCGTCATTGATCAGCGTCTGGCGAGTCAGTGCAACGATCTTGCCGTATGACGCGATGGCGTAGGTTTCGCGAGCTTCCGAGACGGAGCCATACTTGTATTCGCCATGCTCGTTGACCTTCTCAAGAGTCGGAGAATCGCCGAGAGCGGTGCGGGCGATGGTCTTGAAGTCAGGCGCAGTCACCATCCTGGTGAACGGCTTGAACGTCTGCGGGGCCGCTTCATACGCCTGGCGCAACGTCTTGTTGGCGACGTTGGCGAGGATGTACGGAAAATCGCCAGTCGTCAGCATGGCTCGGGTAGCGATCTGATCCCGGCTCATTCCGCGAATATCGACGCCGCGTTGAGTGAGCAGTTCGCGGCCGATTTCGATCAGCGACAGGCCAGAGAAGCGCTTTCCGTTGTCCGACAGCTTGTGTTGTGCGGGGTTGTAGCGATGAAGGAGAGCCTCTTCAACGCCGGCCCGACGGGTTTCAACCTCGTCGACAAGCGTTTCGATGTGGCCCATTGGCGGCTTGATCGTGTCATTGCTGCGCTCGGCAGCCTTGGCGATTGCCAGGCGGCGCGCTTCGTCGGCTGACGTGTCCTTGGCAATCAGCTCATCTGCGAATGATTGATCAAGACGCAGGCCGCGAACAGCCTCGTTGATTTCAGTGACGCGGGCACGTTCAGCGGCGGTTGCTTCCCGACGAATAACGTCGAGGTTGAGTTGGTCCTGCTCTTTATTGTCCATAGTGGACTCCTTTCTTTGGGTGTCGCCGGAGTCCGGCAGTTGTACAACTTCAAAATTCTGGCTTCTGCCGATTCCAATCGTGGCGTCGGCCGGCAGGTCGACAAGGGAAATTTCCATCGGTGTCCATGAAGTTACCCGGTACTCGTCCGGCGCGTCCGAGTGTGATCTGAGCAAGGTGCGCTCGTTGATCTGATAGCCAACCGAGACATTGCGCACGATGCCATCGGCGATGTCCTGCAGAAGCCCGGCGATTTCCGGACGGCGCGAGAGGCGGATTTCTGCGCGCCCAACGCCGTCCTCGATCCACGCCTTGTCGACTACGCCGATTGCCGCCATCGGGGATGTGGCAGCGGCGGCACCTCGATCATGATTTGCCAGCACCGGAGCACCGGAGTTCAGGCGGGATAGATCGACCTCGGACGATTTATGCCCGAGAATCTCCACCCAGGGTTCGTCAAACCAGGAGGATCTTGTGTACGGAGTTTCGGACGAGAACGAAAGCGCCAAGACGGTGTTTCCGTCTGCCCCTTCGCGCACGGTTGGGGCGTCCGATGTGCGATAAAGCATTCCCTCGATACGGGATTTGTCCATGCTGACACCTGGTTGCCAATAATGGCGCCATCATCACCGAGGCGGCAATTGCAAATACACGGAAAATTGCAGTTTTTTACAGCAGCACAGACAACAAAAACGCCTCATCGTCTTCGACTGGCCGGATTTGTGGAGGCTTTGCTGTTGAGAATCCGGTCCCGCTCCGATATTTGAGGGGAGGCATGATGACGGACGTCGACGGCCATAGCCCGATGCGCGCCAGCAGATCGGCACCGTAGCCGATTCCGAGCGTGGCGATGGCACGTGGATCAAGCACGCTGCACCGTTACCGTTCCGGCAGACTCGCTGACAGTCTGACTGACGGCCCCCGCGTTGATAGCCGTATCGCTGGCAGTCATCGGGTTCGCAGGATCAAGCCCGAGCCGCTGCCAGACATCGAGGAGCATGACACCAGCGGCGGGGCCGGAGTCGGTGGAGCCGGTGCGGGTGCTGGTAATCGTGCCAGATCCTGACAGGGTGATCGTCGGGCCGAATGTCAGAGTGGTCGTACCTTGCACCAGTGGATTGGCGATATCCAAGCCAAGGCGACGCCAGATATCTGCCAACATGTCGACCTCGGCTTGCGTAATCGTCGTGTCGGCTTGCACATAAGCACTGAGCGACGCACTTGCGATTGCCACCCGCTGAACAGCAGAATCCAGGCTGGCCGAAACCGAGAAGGCAACGGACACGGCAGCACTGGCCGAGGCGCTGGCGGTGCGTTGCGCTGTGATTGCCGAGTCGATTGAAGCGCTGGCAGTGCGGGCCGCACGGATTGCAGAATCAATGGACGCGGTAGCGGCATTCGCTTGGCGGACAGCAGCCGACAGGCTGGCTGTAATCGATAACGCGCCCGGTGCGGTGATACTCGCGGATAGACTAGCTGTTGCGGTTGCTGAAACTTGTACCGCGCCGGATATACTGGCTGTTGCAGTTTGTCCAGCACGGACTGCTGCCGACAGCGATGCTGTTGCGGCTGCTGCAAGCCGAACGGCTGCCGACAGGCTGGCTGTTGCGCTTTGTCCTGCCCTGACTGCTGCGGACAGGGATGCGGTAGCGCTTCGCGGTGCCTGAATCGCCGCATTGACAGACGCGGTTGCCGTGATTCCCGCTTTGATAACCGCCGAGACAGATGCGGTTGCTGTGTTCCGCTGGGCAATCGCTGCGGATAGCGAGGCCGTCGAGGTGTTCGACACCCGGATCGCGGCGGCAACGCTGGCATTAGCCGAGCGCGGTGCCTGGATCGCGGCGGCAATGTTTGCTGTCGCCGTCTTTGGAGTTGAGCCGGCTGCCGCAACCGGGAAATATCCCGGAAGGGGCTTGAATATCCGCCACGGAACATTGTGCAAATCCTGCAATTCCGCGAGAGTTTTCTTGACATTCCACGCTCTGGCAAAGACGACGGCCCCGTTCAGCGCACTATTGCCGGAGGCCATGCCGATCTGCAATTCATCAGTCGTGTTGTTCGTGCCGATGTTTGCTGCGCCTGTCGAAACCACCGACAGCGATGTGGTCTTGTCGACGCCGTTGATCAGCAGCAGCTTGCTGGATTTGCTCCACCACGAACAGATGATGCGATACCAACCCGCCGTCGGAAATGCACCCGATAGATCGAATCTCGTTCTGTTCGATGCGTTATCATCCGCAGGAATCCAGATCAGGGACCCCGAAGATGCCTTAAGCAGCCACTCCTGCGTGTACCCGTCCCACTGTCCGCAGATGATACCGGTTGGATTCGCACCTGAGAAATACACAAGCACATCCCAAGTCGCTTCGGTGGCTCCGTCCATACCATGGTGCACGCCGAAGGTGCATGACTTGTCAGCCTGCGACCCGGAGAATTTAGCTTGAAATCCTTTTGATCCGCCCCCGTAGGTGACTCCGGTTGCCGGAATGGACGCATAGTTCGTTACAAGATCGCGCTGGCCGAGCGATGCCTCGAAGGCAAACGCCAGACCACGGCCCCATTTGTCATCGAACCCGGAGAAAACGTCTGACTGCTGTTGCTCGAATCCTGGGATTAACAACACCGGCATATTAGGTCGGCATGTAGCTGAACGGCGTGATCTTGACGGTCAGTGGGTTGCTGGTGTAGCTGGCCTGCTGGCCGCAGTTATTGGCCACGAAAAATCGCGCCTTCTGCACGCCCAAGATGCTGATGACGATTGCTTTGATGGTGGCCACGTCCTGATTGTCGACGATCCACGATCCAACCCACTTGGCGAGATACATGATGTCGGACGCGCCCGGCTCAGGCGTCTCGTCTCCGGTCCCGTCGATGTCGTCCTGCACCATGTACAGGTCAAACGTCCCGCCAGCAGTGGGCGCTGCGGCGAACGTATCCGGCACGCCGAGAACGGCACGGGCGTATGGATAAAGCAGCGTCGAGTTGTCTAGCTGCGTATTTGTCAGCCCGGTCAAGCCGGTGTAGGTGTTCGCCCCGCTCGCCAGCGCGGCGGCGAGTGATATCACCGTCGTCGAACTGCCGAACACCATTTTCAGTTCGTTTGCCATGGCTAGAACCTGTTCAGCGCGTTCGAGATTTCGCCGATGGGAATGTTTCCGGAGAAGTTAAGTTTCCACGCCGCAATCGTGTTTTCCGTAGCGACTGTCCCGCCGAGATACTTTTCGCCATTGGTCGCCGGGCGGGTGCAGGCGGTGAGGACCGCCTTGCTGTCCGTCGCGCCCCATGCGTCAGTGACCGCCTTGCGAAATTTCTGCTTGCCGAAATTGATTGGCGCGAAGTCAAGCATCATCCGCCATGCGTCGCGCTTGCCGGCCGTCAGGCTGTCGAATTTGGTCACGTCCGACGCCTCGAAAAGATCGACGCCGGTCATTGACGGATTCCACGCGCTCTGTGCGGACGCGGCATTGATCCACGCTTCCATGGCCACATCGTTGCGGATGGCCAGCGCGTCGACGCAGGCTTGGTTGGTCTCGGCACGGATGGCCGCGGCGAGGGTTTGGCGTTGCGCGTCTGTCATTTTGGTTTCCTGTCGTCAAAGTAAAATTCGTCAAATTCCAGTCGATACGGCGGCTCTGGGTCTTTCTGCCGCATCCGCTCCATGGCGATCCCGAAGAGTATGGCCACGGCGGCGGCGATGCACACGGCGAGCAAGACAATCCACCACAGTTCATGCATCTGCGTGAAAAAGTTAGCGGATATGCTCATGATGTTTTCCGAAATAGTGATCTGCCAGCGCCTGCTCTTTGGTCTCCCATCGCCGCACCGCGATTAGCCGATAGTGGGTAACGACGAACTCGCCGGAGAACACGATCCCAAGATCTTCCTCTGTCCACAGTCTGTTTTTCGGGGGGCGGTATTCGATGCTGCGGTAATAGCGAAAGCCTGTTCGCTCGGAGTACCCGAAGTGCGGAATCAACCCCCGGAACGCGTGAGAGCGACGAACCCACGAGTATGGATGCCCCCCCGCTGCCAGCCACAACCACATGGCGACAATCCAACAATTCATGCGTGCGCGTATCGGCATTCATTTTTACACCTTGGTGGCTGCTGAGCGGAATCGGTCGATGGCTTCGACCAGCAGTACGCGGCCATGAGCAAGCTCGTACATTGGGCGTTTCATGATCCGGACAGTTACCTCAAGCTCGTCAACGTCCTCCGGTATACGCCTCACATACTCCCGCTCATTCTCAAGCAGCGTACTCACCTCTTGCAGGACCGTGTCGAGCAACGTGGTTACGCGAAAGAGATCTACTCGCCCGGGGTCATTCATTGCCGCTAGGGATTGATGTCAGCACGGCTGACGATTACATTGCGCCCGGACTGATAGACGCGCACGCCGTCGAGTTCACAGACAAGCCAGCAGACTTCCTGCGCGCCTTCCGTGCCGACGCCTTTGATGGCGCGGCGCTTGAACATCTTGCCGTTGCCGATCAGCGAGACGGTAATCGTGCCGTCGCTGCCGATCTGGTGGCCGTGTTCGTCCCGGGTGATCTGATGCACCGGCATCAGATTTCGTCCCAGGCCAGCGTCAAGGTTTCGCTCGGCGTGATGCCGCCGGATACGGTGGTGCCGACGGTCAGCATCATGACCAGGTGGTCGGCCTTTTCGCCGGTCGAGGTGTAGGGGCCGGCGCCAAGGGTCAAGGGCGAGCCGCTGGTATAGGTGAAGGCATCCGCATAGCCGCCGGTGCCGGTCGCCTCGGCCGGCGTGGCGTAGCTGGCGACGGCCTTGGCATAGAGGGTGACGCCGGTTCCGAGGCCATTACCGCCATCCATGTAGGCTTTGACGTTGGTGATCTCGGTGTAGGTTCCGCCGGATACGTTCATCCGCAGCCACTTCTCGAAGCTGTAATCGACGCCGGCTCCCGGCTTGACCATCGGGTTCGCGGTATCGACGGTGGCGTTGTCGGCATTTTTGAAGCGGATATTGCCGCTGGTCTTGTCGGTCGCGGTGCCGCCGGCGCCGTTCTTTTCGATGATCTGTACTGTGGCTGCCATGTCGTTTCCTTTAAGCGTCGGTTTCGATTTGTGTGGCGTGGGCGATGTTGCCGGCCTTGTCGCGGGTGATCGTGGTTTCGGTCTTGCGCGCCGGCAGTTCGACCTTGACGTCGGCGGGTTGAACGGTGTTTTCGACAGTGACGTTCGGCGCGGCGACGTTGACGACCGGGGCCGGCTGCGCCGGGGCGTGGTTATCGACGCGGACCGCCGGGGCGGCGACATTGACGACCGGGGCCGGCTGCTCGGGGATGATGTTGTCGACGCGCACTTCGGTCGGCGCGATATTGACGACGGGCGCGGCGACGTTGATCACCGGCGCCGGCTGTTCGCGCACGGCGGCGGCCAGGGCGGTGACGCCGGCCTCAAGGCGGGCGGCGCTCTGTTCCTGGTTGCGCTGCACGAGGTCGGCGACTTCGCGGCGGTGTTCGATTTCGGCCAGCGCCTTGCCCTTGGCAACAGCCATCTCGTCGTCGTCCGGTTCGCTCGGCGCGGCGGGCGCTGGATGCGCGGCGATGACGTCGACGCTGATGCCGAGCGTTTCCAGTTGCGCGCGCTCGGCGGCGATCTCGGCGAAGATGCGGTCGGGGTCTTCGCCACGGGCGCGGATGGTTTCGGAAATGCTGGTGATGCCGGCGGCGATTTCCTG
>Ga0209407_1002292_pt1 | contig 18113 bp, 18 predicted proteins | sample AD_JPNHG3_MetaG_FD_184410 | JGI IMG/M metagenome (GOLD analysis project Ga0209407, IMG submission 184410) | Active sludge microbial communities of municipal wastewater-treating anaerobic digesters from Japan - AD_JPNHG3_MetaG (SPAdes) (version 2) | ecosystem: Engineered > Bioreactor > Anaerobic... | reverse complement strand
TCTTCCACTTCGCGATCATATTCGCATTGATCTTGTATTCAGACGCTAACTCGTTGATTGTCTTCTCACCCTTGATCGATTCAAGGGCAACCCGTGCCTTGAATTCGTTGCTGTAGCTGTTTCTTTTATTCATGCTCTCCCCGTTATCATATCCCGCTCAGCCTTTCGACCAAAACGCCTCACTCCCTCTCCGTCATCATCCTTACGGAGCTGTCTGAAAAACGGGGTCCATTATAGAGAAAAGGCGTTGAGTTAAGACCTGATGTGAGCGTTGGAAAGCATTTTTCTGCTTGGCTAAAAAGGTGCCATCCAAAGGTCTCAGATAATTTCGAGACTTACAAGCACTTACTTCCAAATGGAAGAGATGTTGATGCCAGGCAATATCCGAATGAAATGTGGCCCCTGTTTGCTGATTTTATCGATGAAGTATGGTTGAAAAAATATTCTGTGGATTATTTTAAAACCAGAGACTTGGATGCATTACAGTACTTGCCTAAATAAAGGGATAATCCACTGGCATGCCAGTGGATTATCCCTTTATTTAGGAGAGCAATTTAATCTTCCTGTCTTCTCTACTTAAGCGAACGGCAGTCTGCCTATCTCGACTCCCATGTGACGGTAGGCATAAAGCCGATTTTTGAAAGAATGTTTAAGCACTCCGATATTCACGTCCACATAATCGTGGACTACGGCGTTTTTACCTTTCTTTGCTCTCAGGATCCGGCCTATGGCTTGAACAACCCTGCCATGATAACGCATCGGAATCACGATATGGAGTTGATCCAGAGCGGGCAGGTCGAATCCTTCAGCGATGAGCCTGCTGCTTGCTATGAGGATCTTTATTCCCCCTTTCGAGATTCGATCATGCACAGATTCCCGCTCTTTTTTACCCATCTGCCCTGTAAGGAGTCCGGAGCGGATATTGAGGCTCTGCAGCATCGTGTATAGATGTTCGCAGTGGGCTACCCTGTCGGATATGACCAAGCTCACGCCATCACTTTTTTTGCTCGATTTGATAACATGATGGAGAATGAGCTGATTTCTGTGGTAGTCGTTGACGAGTTCAGTGATCATCTCCTGATATTGCGAAGTATTCTTGAGGGGGAAATCAAAATTCGTCGGATGGACTTCGAGCCTGGCTCGGGCTATACCGTTAACCTCAAGGAGTTGCCCGGGTTTGATCGTGTGGACCCGGTCACCCACAAAGAAGTAGATAACCTTGGTGGAGAGGCCATCAGCACGATAAGGGGTGGCGCTCAGGCCCAGAATGAAAAAGCTGTTCAGCCTGGAAAGCACATTTGTGAACGTCCTGGCCGGTGTACGGTGGCACTCGTCGACGATCATTTGGCCGAAGGCTTTGTCCAGTTTATCGATATTGTTTGCTAGACTGTTTATAATGCCAACGGTGATTTTGTTGCCGATGGAGAAATGGCCATCGCCAATGAGACCTATGTCTTTTTCATCAATAGTGAGAAAGCTCATAATGCGATCTTTCCACTGATGAAGTAGTTCCTTGGAATGAACTACAATCAGGGTGTTCTGCTTCCGCTCGGCTATGACGCTACAGGCGATTACGGTTTTGCCACCACCAGTGGGCGCCTCGAATAGACCATATCTGCGAGACAGGATCGATTTAACCGCTTCATTCTGGTAAGGCAGCAGTTGACCTTTAAATGCAACATCAATGGGTATTTTGATGGTAGAATCGCGTACTTCGAACGGAATGCCATTCTTGTCGAGATACCTCAGAAACATATGCATGAATCCCCGCGGGAAGGTGAAGATGCCGTTTCTTTCTAAATAATAAGTGATGTACTGTTTCTCCTCGTTATGCCGGTTGTACTTTTCGTTAAGCACCCACTTAGGGTTTTGAATGGTCAGGGCCTTTTTGATTTCCTCAAGCATATTCTTGGGAAGGCATTTTGAGTAGATGCAGGCATTACTGCCCACAGAAATACGGACAGCTAGGTCTTTCAAGGGAACCCTAGTGCTGGCCGGTCTCATTTTATTTATCCCTGTCATTTTCTCAAATTCAAATAATCAATATTTTAAGCAATCATAATCCTAGCATAAAGGCACCATTGATGTAAATAATAACAAACATATCATATGATAAATATAAACAATAATAATATACATAAAAGGATAGTGATGATATATTAATATTAACAGCGTCGGCAAATTTAATATATAAAGAATGACGATTAATATGTAATGGTTGGTGAAATTATGATAACTGGGGTAAATCCAAGAGAGTATGGGTGTAATAGCGTACATATGGTCAGGTCCTGGAATTGAAGATCCTGAGGAGCAACAGAGGTCTATACAGGATTATGCCAGGGATCACGGTATCACTATTGATCGATTTATCGAGATACCGTGGAAAAAGAGTCTCAATAAAGTAGAAGGAGAGACTTTGGTCAGGGGAGAGACTATCATAGTGCGTGATCTCTCGCTGCTGGGCAGGGGTCTTGCTGAAGTAGTCTCCCGGACCGATGCTATTATCAGGCACGGCCGGCTCATTGCAGTAAAACAAGACTTGGACACTGGCAGAAAAGATCAGGTGCCATTTTTCCGGACCATAGAATCCCTGTTTTCCATGCTGTCTGAGACTGGAAAGAATATCTCCAGAAGAAGAGCTAGGCAAGGTATTGCACAAAAAAGAGCTTTGGGAAAGGGGGTGGGTAGGCCAAAGGGCAGTCTCGGGAAGAGCAAACTTGAAAAACATACAAAAGAGATTGATCAACTGATGAAAGATAAGCCCCCGATAACCTTTATAGCAAGGAAATACAATGTATCCTGGATAACCGTAGATAGGTTTCTGAAAAGAAAGAAGCTCGGGAAGTATTCAGAGTTATATGATAATTAACAGAAATAAGGAGAAATATCATGGGAACGCTGACGAAGAATGATATTGTCAATGAAATCATAATACAAACCGGCCAAGACAGGAAAACAGCCACGGATTTTGTGGAAATGTTCATTGAGCTGATCAAGGAGAGCCTGGAGAAAGGAGAGGATATCAGTCTCTCGGGATTTGGCAAATTTTCCGTCCGAGCGAAGCGCGAGAGAAGAGGGCGTAATCCCAAAACAGGAGAAGAAATAAGGATAACGCCTAGGAGGGTCGTAAGCTTCTCTTTATCCAACGTACTACGGGAAAAACTAGCTGATTCGGCCAAGGAGGGAAAGTGATTATCACAGCTCCTCTCTCTGCAGCTATTTGGCCGATATATGTCAGAGTGGAGGGGGAAGATGTGGTTGCGACTATTAGGTGTTAAGCGATTGCTAAGTAATTGCAGGCAACCTAAGGAACATTCAGTCACAAATATGCGGGAATAGCAATATGAATGCTGGTAAAATTCATTGACCCTTAAAGTGATAAAGGATAATCATTAGCTATGACTGATCGAATTGCCAATTTTGTTTTGTTTCGGAATAAAGCTAAGGCGATGGCTGCAAAACAAAAGAACCCCCTCGATTACTCAAGAAGATTTTTGGCAGCAATTTTATCATCATATTTCCCAGAGACTAAACCTTCTCCTGTTGCTCCTTTGGATGATCCCCTAGCCGTCGAAATGGGAAGACTTGCTGCGTCTTTGGATTACCAGATGGCAGGATATTTGATCGGCACAACATATGCTGTCATGCTTCCTGATGATTATCGAAGCAAGCATGGAGTATTTTATACGCCACCGGCCTTGGTAGAACGATTGCTGAATCTGGCAGAACAGGCGGGAGTTGACTGGTCAACGGCTCGAGTGGTGGACCCAGCATGTGGCGGCGGGGCTTTTCTAGCACCCGTGGCGATGTGCATGAAAGCAGCGTTATCTCACCTGACGCCTGCAAAGAGGTTGGCACACATTGAAGAACATTTACTAGGCTTAGAGATCGATCCTTTTAGTGCCTGGATCTCTCAAATCTTTGTTGAGATTGCCCTACAAGATGATTTAATCGCAGCGAATAACCGTTGTTTGGGGAGTCTCGTAAAAATAGGCGATAGCTTGCAAACAAAAGAATCGCTTTATTCAAGGTTTGACTTGGTGATAGGTAATCCTCCGTATGGCAAGGTCAAGCTCAATCCCGAAGATCGGAAGAAATGGAAGAGAAGTCTATATGGCCATGCCAATCTTTATGGTCTTTTTACGGATTTAGCCACGAGACTGGTAAGGCCTGGTGGAATAATAGCATACGTCACACCAACCAGTTTTCTTGGAGGACAGTACTTCAAGGCCCTCCGAAGCGTTTTAGTTAGAGAAACGCCTCCTTTGGCGATTGATTTAATCGAACATCGGGAAGGTGTGTTCGCCGATGTTCTTCAGGAAGCTCTTCTTGCTGTTTACAAAAAACAAACAGAAAAAACACTAATCCAAGTCTCTTATCTGTCGGTTATGGAGACTGGAAAACTGGAAGTCAAGGAAAATGGATCTTATACGTTGCCATCCAATCCAGAAGAGCCTTGGATCTTGCCACGAAACCCTGCCCAATCAGAACTGGCTTATCTCTCCCGCCAATCGCCTTATCGACTATCTGATTTGGGGTACACAGTATCAACCGGTCCTTTAGTATGGAACCGACACAAAGAAAGACTGTTCGCCTTAAAAGACAACGGAGCAATCCCGCTGATTTGGGCAGAGTGCGTTGATCCTGAAGGATCCGGGGCTTTTACTTTTAAGGCAACCGGCCGCAATCATGTACTTTGGTACAAACCGCAGGGGCCAAGAGACCCCAATGTAGTAAAGAACGCCTGTGTTCTGTTACAGAGGACGACAGCGCTTGAACAAAAACGGAGGCTTATAGCCGCTGAGTTAAATCAGGATTTCATTGAAAGGCATGGTGGTGCTGTCAGCATAGAAAATCATCTTAATATGATTCGGCCCATCCCAGGGAAAACTCCCAAAGCTTCATTGAAGGTCATAGCTAGACTTCTAAATAGTGAAATTGTTGATCAGATTTTTCGGTGCATTAATGGTTCGGTGGCGGTATCGGCTTATGAATTGGAATCTATGCCGCTTCCTTCACCGACAGAGTGCGAGCGTCTTGAAAAATTGCTGGCTCAAGGAGCCAGTAAAAAAACAATAGAAATGGCCATAAAGGAGATGTATTTCAATGTTTGCAAAAGCACCTCTTCCAGAGATAGCGGATATTCAAAGGCGACTTGCCATAATATTTCCAGAGGGGATATCAGACCGAAAATATGTAATCCGTGAATCGACAGCCAAAACAATTTTTGTCATGATTTACATCGATGCCGTTGAGGGCAGTGGAGTGTATTTAGCACCACAGCATGTATATAGATTCACTGATGAGCAATATGCTAAACAAGACGAGACTAGTCGTAAAGCCTTCTTGATGAATTGCCTACGAAAAAATTATGTTATTGAAGGCAAAAGGTGGTATGCGGATAACTCCAGAGAGCAAATCAGGGATGAAAATCTAAAGGAAGGCCTCGTATCCAAGGGTGCGGTTATTGTCGATTCCTCAGTACCGGTAACCAGCAGTAGAGGAAGATACTCTTTACGAGAGCATTTTGCTCGACTTTTCTTACTGCCTGAGAAAGAATTTGATGACCAGGCTTTACAATGGCAGAAACGCTATCTTTCGGCTTCAGAGTTGGCCCGTGTGCGGATTATGAGGGAGCGACAACCTTCCGAAGCATCAGTCCAAGTGACCTTACCTAATGGAGAGCGGCGCTATCTGGCTGCTGGAGGGAGTTCTGTTATTGCTAAGGCAGTGATCGAGGAGTTTGCCTCTCGGTTTCTTATAAAGCCGGCCGTCTTATGGATAAGCGAAAGTGGTAATCATGTTGTCTTGCAGGATGATAGATTGATGAGAGATCTAGGACTACCTATCGACCAGCAACGGCTCCACCATTTAGAAAAGACAAACCCGTCTCTCTGGGGTCATTCTCCGGGGTGACGGGTTTTCTTTTTCCCCTTGTTTCTAAAGGGTTTGCGTCCGTTTCACATCTTTCCAAAGCACCTCTCCGCACCATCGATTCTCCCCATCTTCCAGCCTTTCTTTCTCTGTTTGGCCCCTGATTCTCTGTTTTCTCCGGACGGAGTCCGAAGCTCGTCCGGAAAGCTACATCCTTGATTGATATGGGTTTGCGGATGGTTGCCGTTTTTGTCGGTTGTCTTAGGTCATCGTTCGACGCCGCAACCGGACGTTTTTTTTGAAATCACCTGCATCGGCCGTGAAAAGAAGTGTGGTCAACTCCGGTTTCCTGACCCCAAAGTAGAAAAGCCGACGCTGATGGTCGGCTCTCTGGGGTGGTCTCCGGTCCGGTCGTCAGTCGGTGGTGAAGCCGAACTGGCGGCGCTGCTCGGCCCAGTCCTCGGGAAAGGTCTGGGTCAGCTTGGCCAGCGAGAGCCCGTTGGGTTCCTCACCGTTGATCAGGGCCTCGACGATGTCGGGGGCCAGGGTCGTCAGCTTGAGGATGCGGGCCACATACGAGCCATCGACGTCGAGGGTACGGGCAAGCTCGCTGATGGACTTGATCTGGCCGGATTCGAGGATGTCGGCCCAGCAAAAGGCCCTTCCCAGCGCCTGGAGGACGGCGGACTGCACCGGTTCCTGCGCTCCTGTGATTTCTCCATCCAGGGCCTGGGGAGCGATGACCGTCTTGCGGCCGCGCATGCGCCGGATCAGCATCGGGATATGGATCTGCAGGTTGCCGTTGTCGGCAACGGTAATGGTCGGCTTCATTTTCATCGGTTTGTCCTCCGTTCCGTGACTTCGCATGCCAGACCGGCCAGCTCTGCGATGAGCGTTGTCAGTCCGTTGGTGCGCAGCTCCATGTCGATTCCGGTCTCGCGGATCTCCACCTTGTCCACCAGGAGGCGGATAAGGCGATTCCGCTCCACCGGGAAAAGGTCTTCCCAGAAGCCCTCCACATTCTGGAAGGCCTCCGACACATCCTGTTCCGTGATGCTGTTCCCCTGGTAGGCTCTGCATCGCTCGCTCACATGGGTCAGTTGTTTCGAGAGCTCGACCGCCTGACGGTTGACGGTCGTCAGCATCTCGGCTTTGCCCGGCTGATCGTTGCCGGGCTTCATCAGTTCAAGTGCCTGCTCCCGCGCCTGCGACAGCTCCATCTCGAGTTGGGCTTTCTGTTTGAACAGCCGCTCTCGCTCCGCCTGCTCGATGTCCCGGGCAGCGAAGTAGGTCTTGGCCACCAGCGTCGGTGTGCGGAACACCGCGCTCAACTGCTCGACCACGGCCTGCTCGATGTCCCCGGCGGGAATCCGTTTGAGCGGACACCGGCTCACGGTCCGCTTGCTGTCCTTCTGGCAGATGTAATAGGTGTAGTGGCGGCCGTTCTTGCGGGCGTAGGTCGGTCCCATCGCGCATCCGCAGTGGCCGCAGCGGATGACGCCTTTCAGCGGGGCGACCATTTTGGTTCTGGCCATCGAAACCTTGACCGGTTTGTTGTCCTCCAGGATGGCCTGAACCTTGTCCCAGGTCGCCCGGTCGATGATCCCTTCGTGCTCGCCGGGGTAGCTGCGATCCTTGTGGGCGATCTCGCCGATATAGATCCGGTTGTTGAGCAGCCGGTAGATATGGGCGGTGTTCCATTCGGAGCCCTCGCGCACTTTGCCTTTCTTGGTGGTCCAGGCCTTGGTGCGGTACCCCTGTTCGTTCAATTCCTGGCCCAGCTTCTTGGCCGAGCCGATCTGGATGAATCGGCGGAAGATGTACTGCACCGTCCTGGCTTCATCGGGATTGACCAGCAGCTTCTTGTTCTCCCGGTCGACGTCGTATCCGAGGATGGGTACGCCGCCGCAGTATTTCCCCCGGCGCTTGGCTGCCGCCACCTTGTCCCGGATACGTTCGGCTATGACCTCCCGCTCGTACTGGGCGAAGGTGATCAGGATGCCGAGAAACATTCGGCCGGTAGGGTCGGTGGTGCTGAAGTGCTGGGTGACCGAGACGAAGCTGACGCCCTTCTCGTTGAAGAGGTCGATCATCTTCATGAAGTCCAGCAGCGAGCGGGACAGCCGGTCGACCTTGTAGACCACGATCACGTCAATCTTCCCGGCATCGATGTCCGCCAGCAGGCGGCGTAGCCCCGGACGCTCCATGTTCCCGCCCGAGAAACCACCATCGTCGTAGCGATCCGGCAGAGCCGTCCAGCCACGCATTCTCTGGGCTTCGATATAGTGTTCCGCCGATTCCCGTTGCGCATCCAACGAGTTGAATTCCTGTTCGAGCCCTTCCTCGTGGCTCTTGCGGGTGTAGATGGCACAGCGCAGGGTCTTGTTCTTGCCCGGCGCGACATTGCTGTTATCAAGCATCCGAACCTCCCTCGGCTTTTCTGCCGTAAACCTTCTTCAGCCCGAAAAAGACTTTGCCGTTCCAGCGCGTCCCGGTGATCTCCCTGGCCACCGCGCTGAGCGACCGGAAGGTGCGACCTTCGAATTCGTAGCCATCGGCAAGGACGATCACCTCATAGCGACGGTCGTTCCAGACCCGCACCAGTCTGGTCCCGGGCAGGATCGCCTCGTTTGATTTCCGCTCTTCTGGGATGCGTCGATTGACAGTGGCGACCGGGTCCTCCTTGGCGGCCTGCTGGAGATGGACCTTGGCCTGCTCGGACAGCCCGCCGTAGAAAAGCTCCTGGATGCGATAGGCTAGCCGCTTGATGAGGAATTGCTTCTTGTACTGGGGCGGCTCTTCACCGTTGAGGTCGAGCCATTTTTCCCGGAGCTGCTCCAGGGACATGGATTGCAGCAGGGCCATCTGCCGAAGAACCGAGTTTCGGGTTCGGTCCTGGTTCTTGCCGCCGGTGGCGTCGTTCTGTAACTCATTCATTTTCAACTCCTTATTTTGGTTTCCGGACGAGTTGTCATGAATGAATGCTCTGTTCCGGCAATGAATCAAGTCCTTCTCCGAGCACAGGGGAAGAATCTTCGAAAATCTCTAACTCATTGCCTACACATGCTTTTTTGGCCTTTCGGCGCAGGACCGCCGTGGCCAGAATCGAGGCGGCTGACTGGAGCCTCGCCTCACCCGACAGGCGGCCGGGTTTGCCGTTTTCGCCAAGGTCATCAAGCCCCGGCCCATCATTCATTTCCTGTACATCCAACATCGAACACCTCCGGTGGGACCGGGGGGCTGGATGGTGTGGATGCCAGAAAACGGTGGCGGTCGGGATGCGCGTTCGTTGGCACCCACAACCGCCTCAGCTCCGCCTCTGGTCGGTTATCTGGTTTCTAACTGCTCGTCCGGTTTCAAACCGGCTTTCTTCAGGCCTTACCTACCGAGGGGCTCGTGGAAGTGTCGGAAATCAGGTGTGAGATTATTTCTTGACCTGATATGCATCAGGTTTATATTATTAGGGTTTGCTGGCGCATTGCGCCTTTTTGTCTTTCAACAGAAATGGAGACGCCATGAGCAAAGCGAAAACGGATGAGATAACGCCGTTGCAGCGGAAAACGCTCGAAGCGATATGTCGTTTCGTCGATGCCAAGGGCTTTCCTCCAACGGTGAAGGAACTGAGCGAGATCTTTGAAATCAGCCCGGCGAGTGCCCACGACCGGATCAACCAACTGGTGCGCAAGGGATACCTGAAGCGGGAGGACGGGAAGTCGCGAGGCATAGCTGTTGCCCGTCGCCCCAGCGAGATGGCTGCCTCTCTGGTTTCAGTACCTGTTGTGGGGATGGTGGCGGCTGGCCGTCCCATCCTGGCCGAGGAGAACATCACCGGCCAAGTGCTGGTCGAGTCGGACGTCGTTCGTTCCGGACAGCACTTCGCACTCCGTGCGGTGGGTGACAGCATGATCGGTGCCGGTATCAACGATGGCGATTTGATCATCGTGCGGCAGCAGCCCATCGCCGAGGATGGTGACATCGTTGTAGCGCTGCTCAACAACGAGGCGACCGTCAAACGGCTGAAAATCAAAGACGAGCTCATCGAATTGGTGCCAGAGAACCCGGAGGTAAGAAAGATCCGGATCAGGCCGGAGGATGACCTTCGAGTTTTAGGCAAGGTCGTTGGATGGAAACGGAGTTAACCGAGACAGACATGGACGAATAACGACAAAACGACAGGAGTATTTGATGGCAACTTTTAACCTACGCCGCTTTTCGAAGCCGGAGATGCTCCGGCGAATCGACAGGAAGCATCTCATTGCCTTTCTGGAGCCTCATGCCGCCTATTTTTCAGCTCGCGGCGTAGAGTTGCCACCAGTCCAGCACGAAGATGGCCTGGACTACAACGCGCTCAGTCACATTTTGCTGACCCCGGACGGTTCAACCCCAGACGACCTTGCAGAGGCCTTGTTCTATGTGAATGAAGTTTCGACTCCTGAAGGATTCGACTCCATTCAGGATGAGATCGCTGGAACGGACATCGACGTGGAAATCGGGGAAAACGCCGCACCGGCAGACTTGGCGATCCAGGTCTGGATGGCTGACCGGGAAATCATCGAGAAGGTACACGCCGAACAGTTCTTCATGAACGTCAGGTCCTTCGAGTATTTCAAGACCAAGAAAAACCCGCTGCCGGATTTCGTGCTGCCATCGGAGGAAACCCTCGCGGCCCTCGAAGCCGATCTTGACGAATGGTTTTCCAAGAAGCGTCGGGGCAAGTATTCCAAGGTGTTCGTCTATCCGAAGGAAGGCCACACATGGTTCCTCGTGCGCCACGGCAAGCCCTATGCCCGTGAAGCGGTCATTGAGGCCGGTGAATCCACCAGCCAATACTTCCGCCCTGAAAAATTCGACGTGCTTGCATACAACCCCGTCATCGGGGAGATCCGCATGAACGCCGAAACCAAGGGTGAGAAGGAGCTCTACCGCAAGAAATTTGGATTTCACCTGTTCGGAGACGAGGAGTTCTTCAACGAACGCAGCCGGTTTGACCTGGAACCTTTGCGGCAAATTGGTGAAGACGCGCTCCTATGTGACGATGTCGATGGCATCGAGTATGTCAGGCTCAAGGAAGTTCAGGTCTTTTGGGGCGGCGCTCATAAAGACGTCGAAATCCGCAGGTCTGAGGACATTTTTGCATCCCTTCGTGATCGAGGCGCTTCACTCCCAGGCGGAGGGAAAATCATCAAAGCAAGCTTCCAGATTAAGTTCGAGGGGTCCAAGACTCCAAGATCTGTGATCTTGAGTTCAGGCAACCGGGCGCAATTCAAACGTGATGGTGATGCCGAGGTTATCGAGCGGTGGCTTGGACTCAGGGGCTTTATTGTCGGGGCCGGAGGGACATCGGATGAATGATCCCTTCTGGGCATATCTGGAGAGATTGCCTGGAAAGTCGGCGGCGCTGTTCGATTGGGATAAGGCGCTCTCCGGTTGGGACCGATACCCGTTGTTTCGGGATCACTTCCTTCAACTGACCAAGAATCACGCGACCGCCGTGGATTGCCCAACGGAATGTGGCCTCGGATGCCCACGGAGTGTTGTCACCCATGTGAAGACCAACATCCGGGCCATCTGCAATGAAAAGGAATATCCAGCCGTCCAACTCACCACAAGGCAGACCCTGATCTACCGGCTCAAGCAGTCAGCCATCAATGGCGCTATCTGCGCGGCCTTGGGAATAGAACACCGAGAGGCGAAACTCGATGGACTGCCCCACACATGGAGACTGGGCGATTTCATACCCACGGCGGGGATGGACTTCCCGGTTGTTCTGACGATGCAGGACAGCAAGGATGCGCTGGCAGAGGTCGTTCGATCATTATGTCTCTCGATCCCCAAACCGTTTGTCCTGATCGCGCCCACGCGCCTTCATCTGAGTCCTGCAGTTGAAACACTGCTGGCGCAGAGAAGCAGCCCCTTCATTGCGCTGAACGAAGAGCTACACCTGGGAGATGCACCACGGTTTCTGACACGTCGGGACAAGGCCGCGATATTCGCCCCCCTTATCGGCCAGGTGCCTGAGCCGGATTCTGGCGGCACGGTGTTTTTTTCAACACCGCCGGGCACCACATGGGCGCAAATCAAGATTCAATTCCGTGATGGCCATACCGTCACAATATGGGCGGGAGATCAGAGCGGTCGATACACCTATACGCAAATGGGAATGGCGAGCAGGAAGAATGGCAATCCTACCGAGCAATGGAAATTGCTTGAGGGGTGTCGAGGGTCATGGTAATTGAGCACCTTGACCCGGGTCAGGGTCAGCGGAATTGAGCACCCCGGGGTCAACTTAATTGAGCAGTTTTGCCGGAGGCGGGGTCAGCGTTTTTGAGCACCCCGCCCTGATCTTCGGTGGGCTCCCCAGCCGCCTTGGCTTTATTCTGCCGGGATTTGAATCCCGACAGGAGGCGCCATGGCAAGGAGGCCCATTCCCATGATTGAGCTCGACGAGTTGATGTACCGCTGGCAGCAGGGGCACACCATCTCCCAACTTTCCCGCAGCCTCGGCCAGTCCCGACAGACGGTACGCAAGTACCTGCGACTGGCCGAAAAACACGGGGCGACTCGCGATGGCGATCAAGCCCAGCGCACCCGGGTGCTGGCGGCCATGCGTGCTGCCGGAGTGAAACCGGCAGTGCAAACATCGCCTTCTCATCGACGGCTGGCACCGTACCAGGAGCAGATCCGGGCCTGGCTGGGGGAATCGGACATGACCATGAAACAAATCTGGCGCCTGCTGCGCGAGCGCGGCGTCAAGCTCAGCTACCCCAGCGTCAAACGCTTTGTCCACAGTACCTTGGCGCCGATCACGCCAAGGGTGACGGTGCGAATCGAGACACCGCCGGGGCAGCAGGCCCAAGTGGATTTCGGCAGCGCCCGGGTACGCTTCGGCGAGAAGGTGCGACAACTGTGGGTGTTCGTGCTGACGCTCTCCTTCAGTCGCCATCGCTTCGTGCGCTTCGTCGAACGGCAGGACCTGCCGAACTGGCTCGACTGCCACGTGCGCGCCTTCGAGTTCTTCGGCGGCGTGCCCAAGACGGTCCTGCTCGACAACCTCAAAGCCGGCGTGGTCCGCCCCGACCTCTACGATCCCACCATCAACCGGGCTTATGCCGAACTGGAGCGTCATTATGGCTTCGTGGTCGACCCCGCCAAGGTGGCAACTCCGGAGCACAAGGGCAAGGTGGAACGCCAAGTGCCGGTAGTGCGCCAGCAACTGGTTGCCGGTCGCAGCTATGTCGATCTGGCCGACCTCAACCAAAAGGCGCTTGTGTGGTGCCGCGAGCAGGTCGGACGCGAACTCCACGGCACCACCTGCGAGGCGCCAATGGCGCGCTTCGAGCAGTTGGAGCAGGCAACCCTGCGGCCCCTGCCGGCGCAGCCCTTCGACCCGCCGACTTGGGCCGAGGCAAAGGTCCATCCCGACCATCACCTGGTCTTCGAACGCAGCTACTACTCGCTGCCGACCCGCTTTGTCGGCAAAACGGTGTGGGTGCGGGCAACCCGGCGGCTGGTCGAAATCTACTGCGACGATGCCCTGGTGAAGACCCATCCCCGGGCGAATCGGCGCGGCAGTTGGGTGACCGACCAAACCGACTACCCAGAGGCCGCCAAGGCGTTTCTCTTCGCCCATCCGGCGTATTGCCGCCAACAGGCTGCGGAACTCGGCCCCCATGTGGCCCGCATGGTTGAGGAAATCCTCGCCGACCACGCCATCCGCAACCTGCGCAAGGCGCAAGGCGTGCTGCGCCTGGCTGACAAGTACGGACCCCGGCGGCTGGACGAGGCCTGTGATTATCTGCTCCACTTCGGCGCCACCGAACTGCGTCGCCTGACCCATGTGCTGGAAAACGGGGTCCCCCTCTACTGGCGTTCCGCTCAGGAACTGCGCCCGGCGTCGTTGACCGAACAGGCTTTGGGCTTTCTCCATCCGCCGGAGAGCTTTGCCGCCAAGGAGGTGGCCCGATGAGCGCGACCGCCGCCCTGACCAGCCAGCTCAAGGCCCTCAAGCTCGGCCGCATGCTCGACACGCTCGATGTGCGGCTGCTGCAGGCTCGCCAGGACCAACTCGGCTACCTGGAGTTTCTCCAACTGCTGCTGCAGGACGAGATCGAACGCCGCAAGACCCAGAGCCTGCGGCTGCGCCTGCAGCGCGCCAGCTTCGAGGAGCCCAAGACTCTCGAGGAGTTCGACTTCGCAGGCAGCCCCACCCTGAATCCCGCCGCCATCCGTGACCTGGCCACCGGTCTGTTCATCGAACGGCGGGAGCATGTCTTGCTCTACGGTCCCGCCGGCACCGGCAAGACCCACCTCGCCCAAGCTCTGGGTCACCATGCCTGCCGCTGTGGACGCTCGGTGCTGTTTCTCAAGGCGGTCAAGCTCTTCCGTACCCTGCAGGCCTCCCGCGCCGACAACTCCTGGGATGCCGAACTGCGACGGTTGCTCGCCCCGGATCTGCTCATCATCGACGACTTCGGCCTTAAACCGATGACCATGACCCAGGCCGAGGATTTCTACGAAATCGTCGCCGAGCGGCATCTGCGCGGCTCGATCATCGTCACCTCCAACCGGCCACCGGCCGACTGGCTCACCCTGTTTCCCGACCCGGTGATGGCCAATTCGGCCCTCGACCGACTGGCCCACAACGCCCATCATTTCGTCATGAAAGGAGAGTCGTACCGGAAGAAGATGCGCCCGAATTCCCCGGCACCGACAACCAACCAAACCGAGCACACCGAAGGTCAAACTGCTCAATAACCGTGACCCCGGCCCTGCTCAATAACGCTGACCCTTGACAAGGGGTTTGCCAACTCCCGTGGCGAGATCGACTGGCACAGCCGATACGCGTCGGACAAACTGAAGAAACAGAAGCAAGAGCTGTCGAAGCACCTGCGGGAATTCTTCCGGCTCGATGACGATCCCATCGAATGGGTCAAGGACACAAAGACCTACCGGTGTAAGTTCCGCATCCTCCCGGAAGGTGCCGAGGTTTACTGACCACCCTTTATAGCGCCCGACAAATCTATAGCCCCGATTCAGGATTCTGGATCGGGGCTTTTTGCGTCTTGGAGGCCCGCTCGGTGAAATTTCACTGGGGCCGGGCAAAAAAAGTTAAAAAAGTTTTCCTCTGTAAATCCACCACCAATCAGAGCCTTACGGGCTTTCCTCCTTCTTGAGCCAGGGCGTTTTTCGGGGTCGCAACGAAAATTCGCCAAAGCAGGGTGACAGGTCTGGTGAACACGAAAAGTTCACGACCGCCACCCGGGAAATTCATGCCGGACCTGTCTCCCGGTCGGTCCAGAAATGAAGGAGGTTCGGCATGAACCAGACAAGCAAAGCGCACCTCACCCCACCGAAGCGGCGACTCATCGAGTTGATGCAGGACATCAACTTCGGCCGCATCACCAACATTCCGGTCCGCGACGGCGAGCCGGAACTCACTCCTGACACGGTCATCGAGCGCGAGATCAAACTGGGCGGACAGAGCGGTCCCCGGCCCGAGCGCGACCAGGATGACTTCATCCTCAAGCAAGAGGTCGTGGCGCTGCTGGAGCACCTCGCGCAGATGGGCAGCGGAAAAGTCTGCCTGCTCGAGATCAAACACGGTCTCCCGTTCCTGATGCGCATCGAGGAACGGGCAGCCTGAACACGTAACGACCTGAACCCTTAGACACTGGACAACAAGCTGGACGCATGGCGGAGGCTGTTGTGGGTGTCGCCGAGCCGAATACGGCAATTGGCGGCGTACCTGCGACCCCTTCGCCCACGCGACAGCTTTGTCCTGTGATCTGGCCCGTGCCGACACCCACGCGGACCTCCTCCTCGCTCCGAGGAGGCCCCGATGGTTTCACAGAATTCTTACGACGGCATCGACAAGTATGCCGCCGACCTCATTCGGCACAAAGCACGTCAACTCGTAGGCAAGGCCGGATTCACCGAGGACGACAGACCCGACCTCGAACAGGAACTGATGATCGATCTGCTGCAGCGGATGCGGCATTTCAATCCCGCCAAGGCCAAGAAGACCACCTTCATGGCCCGGATCGTCGAACGTCACATCTCCACCATTCTGGAGGCCCGGTTCGCCCAATGCCGGGACTGGCGGCTCTGCCAAACATCACTCAACGAACCCCTCGACAACGGTGAGGGCGACACCACCGAGCGGATCGACTTCCTGGATAGCGAAGGCTCTCTGGGGAGCGGCACCCGCGAAACAAGAGAGCGCCTCGCCCATGAGATCCGCATGGATCTCGGCCAGGCCATCGCCTCGCTGCCGGAAGAGCTCCGGGATCTGTGCGTGCGCCTGCACGACAGCACCATGGCCGAGGTCGCCCGGGAGATGGGCATTCCCAGAACCACCCTCTACGACCGGCTGAGCAAGCTGCGGGACGCGTTCAGCGAGGCTGGCCTGACGGACTACCTGTGATCTCCGACGCATCGACTCCGGCTCCGGTAAGTAAGCACCGTGCCGCATGGTGCGGCTATCCGGGGCCTCGGAAATCAGAACCTGAACAAAAGAGGAGTTCAACCATGACTCACGACACTTACAAGTACCGTTTTGACGAGTCGGTCCCGGCCCAGGAACTGGAAGACACTTTCATGCTGGCGATGCTGGCCGTCGAAAGCCTGCATGGCCGTTCCCGTGTGCGGATGGAGAGCCGGTTCAATTTGGACAAGGCCCGACGCACCTGCGTGATCGACGCCTCCACCGATGTCGGCAGCGACCTCGCCCGCATCTTCACCGGCTTCGCCACCAAGGAGTACGGCGAACGTTCGGTCCTGATCGAACGTACCCAGCCGTCAGGTTGCGCCTGTGCCTCAAAGCATCGCGCAGCGCCCGCCGCTGCAGCAGCGGGGGTGGCGGTATGAGCGAGCTGATGACCACCACCTATTCCATGTGGCGGATGTTCCGCAACTGCCGCATGGCCTGCAAGTGGCGCTACATCGACGAGCTGGTGCCGCTCGAACGCGACCCCAATCTGGCCTTCGGCTCGGTCATCCACGACTGCCTGGAGTGCTGGCACGGCGAGCGGGATCTGGCCAAGGTCCTCGACCACATCGACCGGACCTATCCAAACCGGGCGCAGGACGATCATCAACAGGCCGACTGGCATCTCGCCAGGGCCATGATGAGCGCCTATGCGGAACACTATCCGGCCGAAGCGTTCGAGGTCGTCGCGCTCGAGAAGACCTTCGAAGGCCCCATCGTCAACCCCGCGACCGGGGCGACCTCGCGCAGTTTCATTCTCGCAGGAAAAGTGGATGGCATCGTCCGTCAGGATGGCCAGTACTTCCTGCTGGAACACAAAACCGCCTCACAGATCGACGCCAGCTACCTGGAGCGGCTGTGGACCGATTTCCAGATCATCCTCTACGCCTGGTACCTGGAGCAGACCCTCGGCATCACGGTCAGCGGCATCATCTACAACGTTCTGGTCAAGGCCAAGCTGCGCCAGGGCAAGGGTGAAACCGAGGCCGAATTCGAGGCCCGCCGGGCGGAGCTGATCGCCAAGTCGAAAACCGGCAAGAGCAGCGCCAAGCGCAAGCTGCCGGAGGACGACGACACCTTCCAGCAGCGGCTCCAGGAGAAGTACCTCGAGCCGGGCATGTTCCACCGCGAGGTGCTCTATATCTCCCGCGACCAGTTCGAGGAACTGCGGGCGGAGCTGTGGGGACTCTCCAAGGCCATGCTCGACGCCCGTCGGCGCGACACCTTCTACCGCAACACCAGCTACTGCTTCCAGTACGGAAGGCCCTGCGCCTACTTCCAGCTCTGTCGCTCAGGCGGCAACCCCAACGTCATCGAAAACCATTTCCAACGGATCGCCCCGCACGAAGAGCTGCGGGACGGCGCCGGTGAAGACGCCGCTCCGGTGTTTTGAAATCCCAACCATAAGGAGACAAAGCCATGCTTCCCAAGACCAAAAGCAAACCCAAACACACACTCTCGGACCTCACCGCCCTGGTGTACGGCCCGAGCAAGATCGGCAAGAGCACCTGGTGCTCCAAGGCCGATGACGCACTATTCCTGGCGACCGAGCCGGGCCTGAACGCCCTGGAGGTATTTCAGACCCCGATCACCTGCTGGGACGACCTTCTGCAGGCCTGCGCGGAAATCGCCGAGGGCAAGCACGAGTTCAAGACCATCGTCGTCGACACGGTGGATAACGCCTACAAGATGTGCTCGGACTACGTCTGCAAGAAATTCAAGATCGAGCACGAATCCGACCTGGGCTACGGCA
>Ga0209407_1002285_pt1 | contig 18143 bp, 15 predicted proteins | sample AD_JPNHG3_MetaG_FD_184410 | JGI IMG/M metagenome (GOLD analysis project Ga0209407, IMG submission 184410) | Active sludge microbial communities of municipal wastewater-treating anaerobic digesters from Japan - AD_JPNHG3_MetaG (SPAdes) (version 2) | ecosystem: Engineered > Bioreactor > Anaerobic... | reverse complement strand
TCAGGCCATCCTGCTCCAGCGACTGGGCCTGAATCTGCCCAAAAACCTGCCGTTAACCAAGCCGTCTTGAGGCAGATGTAGTGAAAACTTTTGGCGTTTCTACGCCAGAAACAACGTTTTCACCCCTTAACTGCGGAACTTGGGTTAGCACTATTGCGTGGATTTTATGTATCTAAGTCACATATAAAGCTGGATGGTTGGGTTGCGGTTGGGAGGATGTCCCAGTTATAGTTGGAGGTTGATTGGCCACTCCTGTCCATAAGCTACGCAACTCTTGATTCAGTGTCAATCGTTTCCTCTTCGGCCAGGGCTTTTAGTTTCGCGTCCAGCATCCACAACTGCTGGTAACCCATGATCCGTCTGAAACGTTTCTCCATATCCAGCAGCGACGCCGCGACCCAACGGACAACCATCGCGTGATCACGCCAGTTCTTCACGCGGCCCGTGCGGCTGCCAATGCCGCCGTTTGGCGATTCGATCACGTTCGTCGTTGCCAGACACCTTCGCAGGGAACTCGGCAGCCCCAGGCGATTGATCGTGAACATCTCATCCAGCCCCTCCAGAAGGCTGGCGGCCGCCGAAGGATACTCCTGCTCCAGCCACTTGGCCAGCTGCTTGAGCTTGGCTGTCCCCTTGTCGGCGTCCAGAAGAAAGGCCGCCTTCAGTGTCGACTTGACCTGATCCCTCTGGTCTTCCGGAAGATAATCCATTACGTTTCGAATCTTGTGATTGCGGCATCGCTGGACAGGATTCTTAGAGCCATACACCGCATCAATCGCCTGACGCAGTGCCTTACTGCCATCAATCACAAACAGCCTGAGCCGATCCGGGCCGACGCCGCGTTCGACCATATCCGTCAACAAGTCCATCACCACCTGCTTGTTCTCACTGGCCCCTTCGCGGATGCCCAAAACGTGCTTGCAGCCGCCTGAATCGACGCCCAGGGCCACAATCACGTGACAGTCGTTGAACTGAATCCCGTCAAGGTAAATCGCCAGGATGTCCACGTCGTCGAAGCGGCGTTCGCACAAAGCCTTAATCTGCTCTTCGCTGGCGGCGACGAACTCCCGGCTGATCTGGGACTTGCTGACGCCGACCGTCTCGGCCATTTCGGGCAGGATCTCTTTGTAATTGCGTGTCGAGACGCCCTTCATGAGAATCTCCAGAATGCGTGACGTGATCCGGCCGTTCGTGGCCATCGCCTCATAGGCGGGAATCGGTACCTCGGTGCCGGCGCCTTTGCCTTTGCGTCGAAGTCGCGGCTTCTCGATCCGCAGCTTTCGCTCTGCCAGCGAGACCACCCCTGGCTGCCATCCGTGCCAGTTGATGTCCTTGGCCTTGCCCGGCTGCTTGGGGCCGGCGACCTGCTGGGCACTAAGCAGCAGGATCGCCTCGACGGCGGCCTTGCCGGTCACCTTGATCACTTCATCAACCGCCTGCTCGGCGTTGCAGATCAACTCAACGAATGGCAGCAAGAGTTGCCCGTCCTGACTGAGGAATTCGGCGATTTTTTGAGTGTCCGTCTTGCCCGCGACCTGATACAATCCGTTCATGGCTACTCCTTTCGAAAATGTTGATAATTTGCTGGCCTGATCCTACAAGATTCAGGCCGGAGTAGCCATATCTTCTTTTCAACCTCCAACTACGGATGGGACAACTTCGCGGTTGGTGTGTGCGGAGTTCTTTGTTTGCTTTTGGGGGGAGGAAGGTAGTGATCAATCGCCAAAGAGGGAATGTGGGGCGGGTGGTGAGTCGCGGGTAAGATGCGCATGGCGAGCGCAGAAACGGGCCTCCTGCCCGCGTCACGATGAACGCCGGCAGGAGGCCCTGTATTACGCATGCCTCATTGGGGGTTATTTTCCCGGTGGTATTACATAGGTTGTTGTGTGGTCGGGGGTTTCGGGTCTTTGGGCAGCGGGTTCGGATACGGCTTTGATTTCGACCACAGCGTCGTCCTGGCGGCTGGCGGGTTTACTGAAGAAGGGTTTGGCCTCATCTATTTCCTGGATGATTTCGTCGGACATCCAGTCCACGGCATCCTGAAGATCCTTTTGGATTCTATCCTTTTTGTGCAGCGGTTCGTGGAGTTGTCTGGAATCGTCCAGGTCGGCGGGGATGGCGACGAGGCTGTTGGCGTCCATGACGTATGGGGTGACGAATGCGAGGAGTTCGTTGTTGCGGAGCGTGTTACTCTTGTGCCTGAAGAGGCCGCCGAGGAGCGGGAGGTCGCCGAGGAGCGGGATCTTGTTGACGACGACGTTGTCATTCTGGAAGAGGATGCCGCCGAGGAGGATAGTCTGGCCGTCGTTGACGATGATATGGGTGGTGGTGTCGAGCTGGTTGGTGGCAAGCTGGTTGTTGACGGGCTCACCAACCTGGGAGACGATGAGGTTGATGGACATGTCGACGGCCTTTTCGGGGGTGATGTTGGGTCGGACGCGGAGGGTGAGGCCGACGTCGTCGTAGAGGAACGTTTCCGTGGTGGACCCGGTTGTCTGGCGGTCGGTGATGCGCTGCTGTATGAAGGCGACTCGCTGGCCCTTGACAAAGATGGCCTCCTGGTTGTCCTTGGTCCAGAGGGTGGGCTGATTGAGTACCTTGGCGTTGACCGTCTTGGTGAGGGCTTCGACAAGGATATCAACATTCATGCCGGAGGAGAATCCAAACGGCATCATGCGTGAGAGGCCGCTGTTGCCTTGACCGGTTATCGCGCTCATCGATCCGCGCGTGTAACCGGTGGTCAATTCGGTAAGAGCGAGCAACGCGCCCGGGCCGAGGTTGTTGAACAGTCCGGGGTTGCTGGTGAGCTGAACGCCGAGTGAGGTCATGCTCTGGTGGTCGACCTCAACGATGACGATCTTGATCATGACCTGCATGCCGGGCTGATCGAGTTCGGCGATCATGTTCTGGATGTCGATGAAGTACTCCGGCGGGGCCAGAACAAGGATGGCCTTGCTTCGGGCGACGGGTATGAATCGGACCCGTCCAATGAGGTTGCTGGTAGGCATTTCTTCGGTCGTATTGGTGCGTGCGCGTGTCCACCAGGGCGTGATGGTTCCGGCGGTATCGCCTCCGCCGCCCGAGGCGCCTCCTCCCGGCCTGCTGGTTGCGCTGTCGGATTGGCTGGAGGCCTGGTACGCGGAGAGGCCGCGCGAGGTGCGGTTCAGCGTGGCGAGTGTGCCGGGCTCGTTGAGGATGGCATTGAGCTGGTCGCAGAGGTCTTCGGCGTCGGCGTAATTCAACGTGATAACGCGCGGGACCTCCGCCTTTTCTTCGCTGTCGAGTTCCGCGACGAGCTTCTCGATAACGTCGTAAGCTTCGGCGATCTTGCTGATGACGATGATCTTCTTGGTGTCGGGGATGGGTTCGAAGGTGAGCTGGCCGTAGAGAGAGCCGACGATCTTTTTCTGGGTGTCGGTGGCGCCGCGGCCATAGAAGATCATATTGATGAGGTTACGGCTGCTGTCGCCCTGCTCGGAGAAGAGCCTTGAGAGAAGGTTGGCCATCTGGACGGGGTCGGAATTATACAACGTAAGGATGCGGTACTGGTCCTTTTCGATGTCGAGGGGGACGTCCCACTCTTCTTCGATCTGCCTGGCGATTTTCTGCATGTTCTTTTCGGAGGCGATGACGGTGATCTGCTGCTGTGTGGGATAGGAGATGACTTTGACGAGTTCCTCGTCCTGAGTGCCGGGCCGGCCGCGGCTGCTGGTGTAGCTGTAATAATTGTAGCTGCCGGCTCTCATTGCGGCGTCACCGTAGAGGCCGTCGATGTTGGCCTTGATCTGGTCGGGGTCGGCGTACATGAGCTTGAAGGTGCGTTCGATAAAGACGTCGCGAAGGGGCAGATCGACCTCGGCGACGAGCTTCTCGACCATTTTGCGGTTCTCCTCGCTGCCGAAGATAACCAACTGCTTGGCCTGCACGAGCGGCTGGACGACAACGCTGGTGCGGAAATCGGTGCCGGGCATGTCGCGAAGGGTATCTTCGATGATATTGGCGACCTCACGGACATCGACGTATTTGACCTGGACGACGGTCTGTTCGGACCGGACGGTTTCGGCGCGGTCGAGCTTCTTGATCCAGGATCGGATCTGTTCCATGTCAACAGCAGAGGCGCGGGCGATGATCCAGTTATGCTTGGGGATCGGGATGAGGCGGATTGGTACTTCGCCGGCCGTGACAATGACGGAGGCGGCAGGCTTGCTGGCTGCGGAACCTGCAGCGGAAGAAGGCGCCGAAGGCGGTCTGAAGGAGGAGGAACGGCTTCGGCGTTCAGTGTCGAGGATGAGCTGGAGGACCTGCACGACTTCGAGCGGATCGCCGCTTTCGAGAGTGAAGATTTCTTCGACGACCTGTTCGGATTCGGGTACGTCGAGCTGTCGTATGATGCGTTCGATTCTGATGAGGTTTTCGACGGAGTCGATGACGGCGACCTGGCCGGTGTCTTCCATGGCGGTGACGTGGCCGTACTCGGCGATGAGCGGCGTAATGATCGTCATGATCTTGCTGGGGCTGTAATTGCTGAGCCGGAAGAACTTTTCGACGATCTGCGCTTTGTCGGTGATGCGGGCCAGCGGCTCCTCTGCGGAGAGGGTGGGCACGGAGCCGAGTTTTGCGGCGGCGATGGGTTTGATGATGATTTTGTCATCAGACTGTTCAAGGATGACGCCCTTGGCCTTGAGTGCGGCCATGATGAGGGTCATGGCCTGGCTCCTTCGGACCTGTTTGGGGGAGTAGATGGTGATCCTGGTGTTCATTATCTCGTCGTTGACGGGGATGATCGGCTTCTGGGTCCATTCACCAAGCATCTGGATGATCTTCTTCATCTCGACGTTGACGAGGTTTACGGACTCCATGGGGTCTTCTTCGGAGGATTGTTCGGCGCTGGGGCCGTCGAGAGAACCGCGGCGCCGGTCGCCACGGGGCATCATGTCTCTCATGCGGCTGCGGTCGAACGGGCGATTGGGGTCACCGCCGGCTTCGGTGTATCGGCGCATCATTTCGGGATCGAAGCGATCCGAGCGGGGAGCGAAGAAGCGTTGGCCGCCCGGGCGGTTGGGATCCGTGCCGGCGGGGGCGGCGGTGGCGGTGTCTTCGCCAGCGTCAGCGGCGAGCTGATCGTCAACTTCGGCGGCAGCCGTTGTCTGCTGATCCGCAGCTTCGGTGGCTGGCGCGGTATCGGCAGCTGCGCCGGCGGCGTCCTGGGCTGTTCCTGCGGCGCCAGTGTCGGCATCGGCGGGCGTCTCGACCTTCTGGTCGGCTGAAGCGGTTGCGGTTTCAGCTTCAGCGGGCTGTGGGGCTGGGGTCGGCTCGGAGGCCGCCGCGGCATCGGCGGGCGCAGCGGCGCCGGCGTTGCTGGCGGGCGCCGTATCCTGGGCCATGGCCTTCGTATGAGTCAGATTGTCGATGAAGGTTCGTATCGTGCCGCTGCCTGCGAGAAGCAGTGCTGCGATAGTTACGATTACAACTGCCGTCAAAATGATCTTTGCTCTTTTCACTTCCATACTCCTTGTGTTATCTTCCACGACCCCTTCCACCACCAAAGGCGCCCCGTTCACCGAAGCGCTGGCGCTGTTCTTCTCTGAATCGCTCGCGTTCTTCGGGCGACATATTTCTGAATCGTTCGACCAATTGGTCGCGTTCTTCCTGGGACATATTCATCAACGCGCCGCGCGGGCCGCCTTCAGGCGGACCCGGGCGAATTTCGGTATTGGAGGCGCCTGCCATGGTTCCGGGCGGCGGGCCCGAGCTTTCCGGACGCACGGGGCCGGAGCGACCGCCGCGGCCCTGGGGGCCGGGTGACGGGCCGCCACCGAACTGGCCGCCGGCATCGAACGGCTTAAGCGTCATGTCTTTGCCTTCCCACTTGATCACCACCTCGGTGGCGCCGATGGAGACGATTTCCGCGGCGCCGACCTTGCTGCCAACCTTGTAGAGTTTGTCACCGAAGAGGGCGGCGTTGCCGAGGATTCCCTGGCAGGTGGGGGGATTGGGCTTTGGCGGCGGCGGCACGAAGATGTTTTTCTTCTTGAGTTCGTCACCCGCTTTTTTTACTTCGGCGAGGAGGTTCTTAGTCTTCTGTTCGTCGGGCTTGCCCTGCTCTTTGCACTTCTGGACGGTTTGTGCGAGAGCGGCCTGGGCGCTCTTGTGGCCGAAGAGACGTGTGACAGTCACGACGAGCAGGATTGCAGCGGCCGCGTAGACAGCATAAGACAACAGCGGAAGATGTTTTTTCAGTGCGTCCACGTTCGTGTTCATGATTGTGTCTCCTGTACGGATTTGGACTCTGTGACGGCGACAAACGTGGAGACCGTGAGCGTCAGGTCGACGTTCTGGCGGTTCCGGGGATCGCATTTGAGCTGAATGGCCTCGATGCCGACGAGGTAGGGGTTTTCGTTGAGCGTGGCGAGCAGATCAAAGGCCTGGTTGATCTGGCACTGGCCTTTGGCCTCGAGGCGCAGCAGTCTGTAGGAGCCGACACGGCGTGCGCTCTTCGTTCCGGTGTATTCGAGGGCCTTGAGCTTGACGCCGGCCTTCTTGAGCTGTTCACTGAACCTGTCGCGGAAGAGGACGGTCTGATCCTTTTCGGGCCTGGGCATTTCGAAGACCGGGACGGTGCGGGCGAGTTCTTCCATCTGTTTGGCGGCTTTTACGTCGTCGCCGGGTACGATGAGCTTGAGGCGGTAGCGTTTGGCGGCGAGATCGTCGCGGACGCGCCGCCACTCCTGGAGCCACGGCCAGGCGACATTCCATACGAGGATTACGGCGGCGACAATGGCGCCCAGGATCAGGGTTCGCTTGTCACGTTGTGTCAGCTTGACCATGTTCATTTCTTTCCGAATTGCTTGTAGTTGAATTCCATTTTGAAGTTGATGCGGTTCTGTTTTTCGTCAGGGGTCCAGTTGACGATCTTGACGGCGGACAGGTCTTTGTGCGCGTCGAGTTTTTTCTGGAAGGCGAAGAGTTCTTCGATGTTTCTGGCGTAGCTGGAGATGGTGACGGGGCCGCCCTGCTTGAATTCGAAACTGTCGAGCAGCATGCCGGAAGGAGCGTTTTCAGTGAGTATGGCGATGATCTCGAGGATGTCGGGGCGGTGGGCGGCGATGAGCTGTCGGGTTTTCTGCTGCTCGATGAGGGCGTCCAACTCCTTGTCGTTGAGTTTCTGCAGGGCGGCTTTGTCCATGGCGCTCCAGGCGAACAGGCAGGCGATGGTGATGACGGCGGCGGCGACGAGTGAAAGGATGAGGGCGAGAATTCCGCGTTTCTTCTCTGTCCGGTCGGAGCCGAGGATGCCATCGAAGAGGTTCAGCGCCGGCGCGGCGTCGAGGGCCATGAGCGCCAGGCCGATGGGTTCGAGGTATTCGCAGACGTCTGCAGGTTCGACGGCGTCGGGGGCGCCATCCGCGGGTTCACAGCGGAGTCGGCCGGGGGCCGGGCTGGCAAGTCGGGCATCGATGCCGGCACGCCGCAGCGCCGCTACGGCGGGCTCGGACCGTGTGACGTCACAGCCGACGGCGAAGATGGGCATGGGGGTCAGCGCCTCGCGGTCGAAGAGTTCGAGGGCGTTGCGGACGTCGTGCACGAACAGCTCCAGTTCGGCGGCGGCATCGGGTCCGTCGATGTCGTCGAGGCCGACGTCGACGGTGACGGCATGCCTGAGGAGGCGCTGCTCGATGAGGATGACCTGCGTGTCGCGGTTGCGCAGGCGTATGAGCACGGCCATGTCGGCGGCGTGGCCAAAAAGATCGGTCCATGCCTTAACGACGGCTTCGGCGTTGAGCATTATGCGGGAGGTTCGGGTCTTGACGTCGAGGGCGAGGGCGCGGAGCTGATCGGTGCGCGCGGCGGCGACGGAGCAGCGGCGTTTACCATCGCGTGCGGCGCCGGCGCGCCAGGCGATCTGCATGCGGTCGGCGGGCAGCGGCAGGAACGCCTCGGCCTGCATTCGGACTATGGGGGGCAACTGGTGATCGCCGACGGGGGGCACGTCGATGCGATAGAAGGCGACGTCGGCGGAGTCGAGGCCGAGGACGCCGGCGGGTGCAGCGCCGTTGCCGGAAGGAGAGACGGCGGCGGGCATGACGCGTTCGACGAAGGTTTTGAAGTCGGAGGCACGGCCGTCGTCGGCGGTTTTCCAGACGAGGCGCGGGCCGGCGGCGTCTTTCTTCATCATGACGGCCCTGTAGGGTCCGTGCGTGCGGTGGCTTGCGGCGACCGCGATGACAGAGGTTAGTGTGGTGTTATCGACTGCTGTGCTCAATTGATGGCTCCCGCACGATAGTACAGAATTTCCGCAGGGGACTTATCCCTGTCGACGACGGCCTCGACCGTTCGCGTGATGCGTGTTGCCGTTGCGCGCGCGGTCGTGGTGATGGTGTAGACGTTTGACCGGGTGGTCAGCAAATCCATGACGCGGCGGGCGAGTTCGGGTGTCAGGGATTGGACGTTTTTGAGATCGCCGAGTGTGGTAAATCCGGCGCCGAGGGTTTCCCGGTATGCGATAATGTCCAGGGCGACCTGTTCTTCGCCGCCGACGACAGCGGTGAGTACGTCGCGGCCGGCGGTGTTGACGTTGACGCGGCCGGGGACGACGGTTTCATTGGTGACGGTGACCTTGTCGAGGATGTCGTACCAGGTCTGGACATCGAGCGGCTGGGCGCCGGAACCGGAGGCGGCCTGGGGCTCGGTGGGGCTGTTTTCAGCGAGGAGGTCGCCGAGAGTGGCGAAGGTTCGGTTTTCGACGATCCAGCGTGCCTGGTTCTGCGTGATGCCGAGGCTTTGGGTAAGTGTGCGTTCGTTGGCGGTGTTGACGTTGATTCGTGCTGTGCCGTCGGCGTCGACGTTGCGGTCGGCCGACCAGCAGGTGAAGTAGCGAACCCAGCCAAGATTACGGTCGGTGACGTTGGTGTCGAGGGTCGGATCTCCGTAAAAGAGGCCGGGGGTGACGCCCCGGACACGAAGGAGTTCCCGGACGGTCTTGAAGTTGGCGTTTCGGGCCTCGTAGCCGTAGGGGAGGTTGAGATAGTAGCCGGACTCAACGCCGCTTTCGCGGGGTTCGTCATCGCTGTCGCGCCAGTCGAGAATGGCGTCGGCGATGTCTTCGGTCATGTCGGGCAGCCAAAGGAGCTGTTCGCGGGTGACGGTGTTGAGGTTGAGTTTGCTTGCTTCGTCGGTGACGACGACGTCGAAGGTGCAGCCGTCGAGGGGGACGTTGTTGAAGTCCTGGACGTTTTCGGACCAGCGATCATAGAGGCTGTCAGAGCCGGCGGCGGCTTCGTCTTCTTCGAGGACGGCCAGGGCGGTTTCGAGGCCGGCGCGGCAGGCCCATTTGCATCGGATGCGTTCGGCGGAGACATGGACTATATGGGTGTCGAGCATGCCGCTTTGAGCGACGACGGTAACGATGAGCGTAAGGAGGACGACGATCCACATGACGGCGACGAGGACCATGGCGGTGCGGCAGCAGTGTGTGATACGGTGGGTCATAGGCCGTCCCCCTGTACAGCTCGTTGGGCGGCGGCCTGCTGGGCGGAGCCGGGCAGCCGCGGGAACGTGGCGAGCATCGTGCGTGTAGTCGGAATCTGTCGGCCGTGCTGGTCGGATTCGATGACTGTGAGAATGACTTCGACCATCTGGGGGAAGGCGTTGCGTTCGAGGGGCCATTCGGGGAGCCATTCGAGGCCGTCGAAGTAACGGACTTCGAATGCGACGATATTTTTGGCGATGGCGGTGAGCATTCCGCCCTGGGTGAGTTCGTCGATTTCATTGCCGACTATGGGGCAGAGTCGCCGCATGAGCGAAGGGGCGGCTTCGGGATCCGCGAGGTCTTCGGGGGAGGCGAGGAAGTATTCGACTTCGTAGACGTCGCTTTCGGGCTGCTGGCGTCGGGCGGGGGCGTTGGAGATTATGCGCATGCGGAGGGAGGTGACGAGGTCATCGGCGCTTTCGATGTAGCCGCCGACGAAGCGGAAGTTAGCGGAATCGGTGTCGCGGTAAATGTTTTCGAGGTCAGTTCGGATCTGTTCGAGGGCGTAGCGGAGTTCGTCGGCGGCGGCGATGTTACGGTAGACGAGTGTGCGGCCGGCAGTGACGGCACGGAGTGCGCCGACCGCGACGAGGGCGATGAAAGCGCCGATGATCGAGGCGAGCAGGACTTCGAGCAGGGTGAAGCCGCGATGGGAGGCTGCGTGTTTCATCTGCGTCCTCCTGTCGAACGGGAACCGCTGCCGCTTGCGCCACCGCGGGACGAACCACCGCCGGAGCCGCCGCGCGATGAACCGCCACCGCCGGAACCGCCACCGCCGGAACCGCCGCGTCCGGATGATCCGCCGCGCGCCCCGCCGCCGGAGGAACCCGCTCCCTGTTGGCCGCCTCGGCCGCCGCCGGAGGCGCTTGCTCCCTGTCCGCCGCCTTGCGGGCCGCCACCTTGCGGGGTGCCGCCCTGATCTTCGACTTGCGGCTGAGTTTCTTCTTCTTCGACAATGGGGGCGGCGTTGAGCAGCGTTGTGGCGGTGACCTGTCGGAGTCGCGGGCCGTCCTGCCAGCTGACGGCGATGGCGACGGTGTAGAGGCCGGGGATCTGGTGTGCGAGAGCGGCGGCCTGCCAGTAGTGAGGCACGCCGGTGGTGTCGGCGTCGCAGATGCCGGAAGTTACGCCCATTTCAAGGAAGGCATCGACGCCCATCTGGTCGATCATGGTGAGTTGGCGGTCGAGGAGGTCCCACGCGTGCTCGTAGTCGCGGTTGAGTTTGACACCGAGGAAACTGCGCGTCGAGATGGAGCAGATGGCGACGACAGCGCTGGAAAGGATGATCGAGGCGACGATGACCTCGATGAGACTGAAACCGTGACGGATGCGCGGGCGGGTCATCGGAGTCCCTCCACGTCGAGGTCGACGATTTCAATGGGAGCCTCGGCGGCGAGGCCGAACTGGATGTTGGCCTTGCCCGTGGCGGCGGAGACGTAGACGGCAAAATGGTTGAGGCCGTCACCAAGCTGGATGGCCGCCATGTCGGCGGTGCCATCGGGATAGAAGGTAATCGCGGCGCCGTCGCGGACGCCTTCGATCGTGCCTTCCCAGACGGAGAGGACGTTGACCTCCTCGAATTCGACCGTGCCGGCGAGTTCGGTGGGCCTGGTGTAGCGATTGGCGAGGATCCGCACGGAATTTTCGTCATCGGCGGCCGTGATTCCGGGCCGCTCGACCATGACGAAGAAGCGTCGAGTAGCTTTGTCGATGACGAGGCGACACTGGGTATGATGCTCGACGGCGAAGAGGCGGGCGTAGCGTGCAGCGAGGTAGAGCTGGCGTGCGGCTTTTTCAACAAGGTAGCGTTTGTAGGCGTTGTAGGCGACGTTTCCGCTGGCGGATGCCAGGAGTCCCACGAGCGCAACGACGACGAGGATTTCGGTGAGGGTAAAGGCGCTTGCAGACCGATCGCGGCGCCGGGACAGCGATGCGGCGCACCGCGTGCGCGCATAGTCGCCCGGCCACTTGCGTTTCGCTTCAGCGGCTGCGATCGGAGTGTGGCTGCATGCCTGGTTAATCGTTGGTGATGTCCTCATTGTCGCCTTCGCCGCCTTCGGCGCCGTCTGCGCCGAGGCAGATGAGTTCGTATTCCTTGTCGCCGATCTCACCAGAGCCTTCGAAGTAGAGGAACTCGTTGCCCCAGGGGTCTTTCAGGTCGCTTTCCTTACAGTAGCGTCCGTTCCATTTGTCTTCGAGTCCGTCGGGCGGGACAATGAGGGCCTGGAGTCCTTCTGCGTCGTTGGGAAAGCGGCCGCAGTCGAAGTAGAAGCGCCCGAGCGCCTGTTCGAGGATGGCCATCTTGCCGACTGCAATATCGCGTTTGGCTTTTCCGAGGCCCTTGAAGACGCGCGGCGCAACAAATGCGCCCAACAAACCGATGATCACGACGACCGTGAGGATTTCGATGAGCGTGAAGCCTTTTCTGTTTCTTCGTTTCATATAAATCCCTTTCTTGCAGTGGTTCTAACCTATACCGCCCATGTCCATTCCCATGATGGGCAGCAGCGTTGCGGCGATAATGAAGCCCACGATGATAGCGAGGATCATTATGAGAAATGCAGGGAAGACGGCCATGAATCGCGTAACGGCTTCGTCAGCATCAGCGTCGAAGGTGTCGGCGGCGTTGAGGAGGAGTTCGTCGATTTTTCCGGTCTGTTCGCCCATGGCGACGATCTGCACGAGCAGCGGCGGGAAGAGGCCGCTTTCGGCGAGTGGTTCGGCGACACTGTCGCCGGCCTTGACCTTATGAGCGACTTCGTCGATTTCGCGTGCGAGGACCTCGTTACCCAGGGTGTCGCGGACGATGCCCAAGGCGTAGAGGATGGTGATGCCGCTTTGTGTGAGGGCGCCCAAGGTGCGCGCGAAGCGCCCTACGGCGATGGTCTTGAGGACGGAGCCGAGGACCGGGATTTTGAGCTTGAAGCCGTCCCATTTGAGACGGCCTTTTTCTGAGTTCTTCCAGCGTACGAAAAGGAAGGCGAGTCCTGCGAGGAGGAGACCGGTGAGCCAGCCGTATTTGACCAGGAAGTCGCTGATGCTCAAGAGCATGCGCGTGGGCAGGGGCAGGCCGGCCGAGCCTCCGCCGGTGGAATCGATGATCTTGGGCATGATCTGGGTCAGAACGATGACGACGGAGATGATGCCGAGGACAAGGACGAAGATCGGGTATGCGGCGGCGTTTTTCATGGTGCGGCGGATGTGGACCTCGCGGCCGATGAGGCCGGTGAGCTGGGTCATGGTCTTTTCCAGCAGGCCGCCGGTCTCGCCCACGCGGACCATGGAGACGTAGAGTTCGCTGAAGCAGTCGGGGCGGGCCTCCATTGCGTCGGAAAGTGCTTCGCCGGAGCTGACAGCGTGGGCGAGGTGGGCCAGGAGATCACGGACAGCAGGCTTCTGCTGCTGTGACAGCAGGATTTCGATGGCCTTGAGGACAGGCAGTCCCGCTCTGAGTGCGGTGCTGAGCTGGGTGGTGACGATGAGCAGGTCTTTGGGTGTGACCCGCCGCCTGAACAATCCGCGGGTCTTGACGGAATGAAGCGCGCCGTCACCGTTGCGGGCGGTTTTGGCCTTTTCCTCAAGCCTGGATGCATAGATGCCGCGGCTGGCAAGTTCGGCGACGGCGCTTCGCCGGTCGGCGGCGCTGATGACGCCCTTGACCGCCTCGCCGACGGCATTAACTGCACTATACGAGTATTCCACCACCACCGTTCCTCTGCGTTGCGCGTTTTATTCTTCCTCGACCCCCTGGGTTACGCGGAGCACCTCTTCAGGGCAGGTTATGCCCTTCAAAATCTTTTCGATCCCATCATGCCGCATGCTGACGTGATCTTCTGCGGCGGCCGCGACGATCTGCTCGGTCGTGGGCCTGGTGGCGATGATCTTGCGGAGCGGCTCGGTGATTCGCAGCAATTCGAAGATGCCGATACGCCCGCGCATGCCGGTGTTGTTGCATTCGTCGCAGCCGCGACCGTGGTACAGTTCGTCTTCAGGCGAGAGCGTAATGCTGTTGTTGAGGCTGTTGAGCAGGCTCTCGCTGGGTTTGTATCTCGTCTTGCAGGCGGGGCATATCTTTCGGACGAGCCGCTGGGCGAGAACGCCTTCGAGCGAGCTTGCCAGCAGGAAGGGCTCGACGCCCATGTCGATGAGTCGCGTCACGGCACCGGCGGCGTCGTTGGTGTGCAGTGTCGAGAATACGAGGTGGCCGGTGAGGGCCGAGCGGATGGCGATGTCGGCGGTTTCCTTGTCGCGGATTTCGCCGACCATGATGATGTCCGGGTCCTGGCGGACGATGTGGCGGAGGCCGCGACTGAAGGTGAGGCCTCGCTGCGGGTTTACCTGCATCTGGACGATGCCTTCGAGCTGGTATTCGACGGGGTCCTCGATGGTGATGATCTTGACGCTGGGGCTGTAGATCTTGTTGAGGGCGGCGTAAAGGGTGGTCGTTTTGCCGCTGCCCGTCGGACCGGTGACCAGGACGATGCCGTGGGCCTTGTTGAGGCAGGTGCTAAAGCCATTGAGCACCCGCGGGTTCATACCAAGATGTTCCAGGCTGATCAGGGCGGCGCTGCGGTCGAGCAGTCGCATCGTGACCGCTTCGCCGAAGACGGAGGGCACGGTCGAGACACGGATATCGACGCGTCCGTTCTTGCCGGTGAATTCGATGTGGCCGTCCTGCGGGACGAACCGCTCGGCGATGTTCATGTTGGCCATGATCTTGATGCGCGAGATTATGGCGGCCTGGAGCTTCTTAGGGGAGCTGGATTTTTCGATGAGCATGCCGTCAATGCGGTACTTGATCTTGACGGCCTTTTCGAACGGCTCGATGTGGACGTCGCTGGCCCGGGCTTCAATGGCTTCCAGGAGGATGAGATTGACGAGGTTTACGAGGGAGGGTTCCCGGGCAAGTTCGTGGAGTTTTGCAGCGGAAAGATCGCCTTCGCCGACCTCGATTTCCTCGGGTTTGGCTTGTTCGTCCGGGGCGAGGTTTTCGAGCATTCGGGCAACGTTGCTGCCGTAATATTTAAGGATAGCCCGCTCCATGTCGGCTGGGTTTCCATAGCGGCGGCGGATGGCGCAGCCGGTGACCATGCGGACATCTTCGACGGCCTGGGTCTCAAAAGGGTCGGCCATTGCGAGGGTGAGTCGGCCGTTGTTTCGTTCCAGGGGGAGGATGTTGTACTTGCTTACGAGGTCGGCGGGAACGAGGCTGATGACATCCTGCGGAATGACGACATCTTCGAGTTCGGCGGTGGGGATACCGGCCTGAAAGGCGAGGGTTTCGTTAAGCTGTCTGCGTGTGATGCGGCCGCTGTCGACCAGGATCTGGCCGAGTTTGCGGCGGGTCTGCTGCTGCTCGGCGAGCGCATGTTCCAGTCCGACATCATCGAGATATTGCTTTTCACAAAGAAGTTGGCCGAGTCTCTTCCTGTCCACCACTTTGTTAATCCCTTCCGCCCAAAAGTAAAGGTACAAACATTGAGTATACATCCACAACCGGTTCATGTCAAGAGATTCAAAGTCCTCACAGTCCCGCTCGCCCCGCGACAGAGAGTCTTCGTAAGGTAGACGCCTGCCGATTGCTTTTTGTTACAACAAAACGGAATTTGAACCGTTTTTTCAGCATTGCGGGCGGCGGATTTATCGGAGATATGCGCACATCGGGATTGAATCGGCGTGTGAGGAGCGATTGGGGGTTTTTGGTGTAATCAGATACAGCGGGCAGGGATGCGTTACTGCCTGGTGCTCAGGGGTGTGCGTGGGTTGGCTTTGCGGCGGTCTGGATGCCTTCTATTGCACTGGCAAGGCCTGGGACGATTGCCGAGACCTTGGCGAGTTCTTCGCTGGTCAGGTTGTGGTCACTTTGGCGGTAGAGGAGGATAAAGCCGAAGACTCGCCCGAAATTACTGAGGGGTATGGATGCCGCGGAGAGGTTCTCGAGCCCCGGCAGGTCGGATCGGAGGCCCATTTCAAACATGTCGGGCAGGCGGCAGATGCGGCCGCCGCTGCTGAGGCGCGAGACGACGTGGGCCGTGAAGCAGCCCTCGAAGCTGCCGGCGTCGACCTCAATGGGGCGGTGCTGGCCGGTCATGTGCAGTTCGTAACCCTCGCCGCTGAGGAGGAAAATTGCGATTCCGGCTTCAGGAACGGCGGTTGCGAGCATTGCGCCGACGCGGTCAACGAGGGTGTTAAGGTCGGTGCAGCCGAGGATGGATTCGTAGAACATCACGCTGAACGTGAGGGGTTTGAGACGCTCGATGAAGTCACGGTGGGCCGAGACCATGTCGTTACAGAGTATGTCTATCTTCTTGGCCTGCACACGTTTGGCTTTATTGACGCCTTTGACGAGCCGGCGCACCCGCTGATATCGGACGGTATCCAATGAAGCGTCTCCTGAGAACCTGGGTCTTTCCGAGTTGTATATCGGCTTGAGCGAAGGGGCGCTTAAGGGGTTTCGGCGTGATTGAAGCGGATGAATGGCGAGCGGCATTGTCAAGGCAGTTTTCTATGGGACGCGAGGTCAGGAAAGTGCTGGTTGGAAAACTGGCTGTCGGGTGCTGCGTGCACTCCTTGCCCGCCAAAGGTCGACTGACCGGTTATCTGGAGGCCGGATTGGCGGATTGGAACCAGGTCAGGTAATTGGCGACAATTGCCGCCTGAATGGTTTTTTCCTTACTATATTCTTCGCTCGTTTTGCCCCAGTAGAAGGCGATGTAGCCGTCGGCGAAGGAGCGGCTTTCTTTGACGAAGGCTTCGAGTTCCTCGGTGGAGCATTCCAGGGGGAACATTTCTTCGACAATGAGGGGTTTGCCCACGTCGTAGACTTTCAAAGCGGTGAGGGCCTTTTCGACTTGGCCTTTCTTGGGGTAGAAGTGGACCGCGACGAAGTCGAGGTTTTCGCCGACCGGGTCGCTGTGGAAGAACGGTCGGCCGCCGCCGAAGACAAAGACCCAGGGGATGACGCCGACGGTGATGGGGTGGCGTTTGTCGACAGCGCGGATGGCGGCGGTGAGCTTGTCGACCCAGGCTTTGGCGACCTCTTGGCGTGTGCGGCCGGCGAGGTCGAGGGAGATTCGCTGGACGAAGTACTTGCCGCCGAACTCGCCGGCTAACCAGTCCGTTTCTTTCTTGTCGCCAGGGAGGATGGGTTCGTTCATGAGGTCGTAGCAGAAGACCGCCGGGCTGTCGGCACAAACTTTGGCGACGGCCTGCCAGAACGCGGCCTGCGTCGACCAGCGGGCCGGCTCGTCGAGGGCGTCGTACCAGGCTGGGACCTCGGGCTTGTGGTAGCAGCCGAGGCCGGTGATGTCGAGGTAGAGGCCGGTCGTTTCGGCCAGGCGCACGAGGCGGGCGAGCTGCTTGAGTGCGGCCGCGTCGGGTTTGTCGGGGGCGGCCATGAAACGGGCGACTTGCAGGTGGATGCGGACGGTGTTGGCGCCCAAGGCCTTGATCTCGGCGAAGTCGGATTCGACGGTGGGCCATTCGGTGTGCCAGTAGTCTTCCAGCAGGCGGCCGGGGGCGTCGTGGTCGTAGTTGACGCCCCAGATGAGGAAGGGCTCAGGGGAATCGCCGCGGACGAAGTGCGTGCGGTCGGCGCTGATGCGAATCCAGGGAAGCGGAGATTGGCCCGCGGCAGAGACGGACAGATCGAACGCCAGCATGATCATGCATTTTGCGAGTATCTGTTTCATTGGGGCGGCCTCACAGAATAGTCCGACCATCTCTATTTTGAAGTTGTCTGTTGCCTGAGCCGGCGGCCTACACTCAGGATATGCTCTACTATGTCTTCGGTCAACTCGTGACCTTTCAACAGGGGGAAGCCTTCCCAGACCACATAGCCGTCGGGTTCGAGGAGGATTATGTGGGGGATGCCGAAGACGCCGAGTTCTTTTTTGGTGCGGGCCTGGGTGTCGATGGCGGAGTAGTATTTGATTTGAGGGTCTTTGAGTTTGCGGACGTCGGCTTCGGATTCGTCGGAGATGCCGATGACGACGAGTTCGTCTTTGTATTTTTCGTGGAAGGCGTTGAGGAGGTTGATGGAGCGGCGGCAGGGGGGGCACCATGTGGCCCAGAACTCGATGAGGACGTATTTGCCGGCCGTGTCGGGCTCACTCGTCAGCCATTTCTCGACCGTGAGTTCGGGTGCCTTTTCCCAGAGGAAGGAGTTGGCCCAGAGCTGCTTTTCTTCTTCGGGGACGGGCGAATCGTAGTCGGTGTCGAAGGGGGAGTTGGCGGCGAAGCGGGGGAGGTCGTCGGGTTGTGCGGCGGGGTTGGTTTTGGCGGCGGCGGCTTTTTGGGCGTCGGCGTCGATGGTGGGGCAGGGGAGGAGGTCGGCGTCGGGGGCGGGGGCTTCGGTGGTGCAGGGGGTGTCGGCGGTTTGTTGTGATTCGGATGCGTCCGGGTTTTTGGAGCAGCCAGTGAGCGTAATGAGAAGGCAGCAAAGGATAAGATTTCGAAAGGTGTATAGGGTCATGCGCGGTTTCCTTAACTAAAGACGGTCTATGTCAAGCCCCTGTCCCAAAAATTGTTAGTGTGCCGCTTTCACGGAAGGACATTTGAGCAAATGTCTCCTTTGCGCACGCATGTAGATGGCCTCATCGTAGCGGCTTCCGGT
>Ga0209407_1002284_pt1 | contig 18160 bp, 15 predicted proteins | sample AD_JPNHG3_MetaG_FD_184410 | JGI IMG/M metagenome (GOLD analysis project Ga0209407, IMG submission 184410) | Active sludge microbial communities of municipal wastewater-treating anaerobic digesters from Japan - AD_JPNHG3_MetaG (SPAdes) (version 2) | ecosystem: Engineered > Bioreactor > Anaerobic... | reverse complement strand
CGCGTCGAGTTCGGCCCGCCCCGCGAGCGCATCGCCGACCTCGATCTCCTGCCCAGCCCGCACGCCTTCTACGACCTGGACTACTATTTGGATGCGGGCAGCTTCACCTACCAGTACGGCTACCGCTGCGCATCGGTGATCGCCTCGCGCGGCTGCCCGTTCCGCTGCCGGTTCTGCTCGGTGCCCGGCAAGTACATACAACCCTCGCCCCAGCACGTCGCCGACGAGATTGCGGCGCTTCTGCGGCGCGGGGCCGACGGAGTGTTCTTCCGCGACAGCACGTTCACCATCCGTCGCGAGTGGGTGCTGGCCTTCTGCGAGGCCGTGCAGCGCCGGCGGCTGCGCTTCCACTGGATCGCCAACGCCCGGCCCGACCGGGTGGACGACGAGTTGCTCGCCGCCATGAAGCGGGCAGGCTGCTTCGCGCTCTGCTACGGCGCCGAGTCGGGCCGCGACCACGTGCTCGAGTACTACGGCAAGGACCACACCGTTGCCGACACGCGCCGCGCCGTAGCGGCCACGAAGCGCGCAGGCATTCGCGTCATCGCGTACTTCATGCTCGGCGCGCCCATCGAGACGCGGGCCGACATCGAGGCGAGCCACGCGCTGGCCCGCGAGCTGGGCGCCGAGCGCACGATCTGGAAGATTTTCGCGCCGCTTCCGGGCTGCGCGATCTACAATGAACTCAAGGCCAGGGGCGTGCCGCTCGACTTCGAGGCGATCCGCACCGACCGGGCCTCGTACCCGCTGGCCGACATGACGGAGGCCGAACTCGAGGCGCGCTTCCGCGAACTCCAGCGCGAGTTCGCCTACGCGCGCGACAACCGCCTGCGGGTCTTCTGGCGCCAGCTCCGGCGCGTGCGCTCGCCCCGCGACGCCTGGCGGCTCACCCGCCGCGTCACGGGCCGCGTGCGACGGGCGCTGTTCCCGGCCGAGAACGAGTGCGTGGGGGAGGGGAGGGATGGGTGAGATGTGCCGGTGGGCCAGGACGCTCATCCTCACCGTGTCGGTCGAGCCGGACGACCCCTCGGTGGTCGGCCGCACCGGAGCCTACCGCTCTCTGGAGGGGCTGGGGCGGTTCCACGAGCTGTGCCGCCGCCACGGGGTGAGGCCGACCTACCTGCTCACGTACTCGGCCGCGTGCGAGGCCCGCTGTGCGGACGCGGCCCGCGCCTGGGGCGTCGAGACAGAGTTTGGCGCCCACCTGCACCCTGAGGAAGTGCCTCCCATCGCCGACGGCGAGCGCGGGAACCACACGCTGCGCCCGGGCGACGTGGCCCCCGAGCGCCTGCGGGCCAAGCTCGTGAACCTCCTCGACCGTGTCGCGGAGGCGACGGGGCGCCGGCCCACGTCGTTCCGCTCGGGCTTCTTCGGCCTCACGCCGGCCCTGGCGGCCGCGCTGGGCGAACTGGGCGTGGAGGCCGACTCCAGCCTCGGCCCTCTCGAGAAAGTGGGCCAGACGTATCCCTACATCGGGGTGCCCTTTGCTCCCTATGTTTTTGACCCCGCGCGGTGCGGCGCGCTGATCGAGGTGCCGCTGACCAGCGTCTTCCGCCGGCCCTTTCCCAGGGCGCTGTACGGTGCGTACGTCCGCCTGCCCGGGCGCGTGCGGGGCGCGCTGCGGGCGTGTGGGCTTGCCGAGATCGTGCGATTCCGCCCCGCGGCGGCCTCGGAGCGCGACCTCCTGGCCGTCTGCGAGCGGACGGCCCGGCTCGGCATCCCGGCCGTGATGACGGTGCACTCGAACGAGCTCTGGCCGGGCACGAGCGCGGCCGTGGGCTCACAGGCCGCGTCGGACGCCTATTACGCACGCCTCGAGCGGGTGCTGGTGCACGCGCGCGAACGCGGCTGGGCCTCGCTCACGCTTACCGAGGCGGCGCGAAGGGCAAGGGAGACCGCGGCATGATGGGCGCGGCGAGCCACTTCCTGGTCGGGATGCTGTGCGGCGCCGCACTGGGCGGCGTGGCCGTGGCCCTCCGGCGCCGCTGGCTCGTGTGGCTTCCGCCTTTCGTGCTCGCGTGCGGCTGCTGGGCCGAGGGGCCGCTGCTGCTGGGCATGCCGCACACGGCCCATCCGCTGGCCAATCTGTTCTTCGGCTATGCGTGGCTGCATCCCTGGCTGGCGGCGGATGAAGTCACCGCTCTCTTCTTCGTGCTTGGCCTCACGAACCTGATGCTGCTGGCCTATGTGGTGTTCCTCGCGCGGTATCATGCGGCAGCGGACATGGTGCGCTGGGAGCGTGAGGGGCCCTCGCCGCCGCCCTCGAAGGCCAGGACGCGCCGCGCGGGGCGGCAGGCCCATTCTGGGGGTTGATTGCGCGATGCCCATGCCCGAGGTGCATTTCGCGGTGGGTATGGGAGCGGGGGCGCTGCTGGGCCTGCCGATGGCCGCGGCGCGCCGGCGCTGGCTCGTGTGGCTGCCGCTGGCGATGAGCCTGTGCGGCGGCCTTGCGCTGGTGCCCGATGCGCTGGCGCGCGCCGGGCATCTGACGCATGGCCTGGAGGGCCTGGCCGCGTCGCATCGCGCGCACCCGCCGTGGTCCAACGCCTTCTTCCTGCACGGGTGGCTCGACACGCAGCCGGCCCTCTACACCCGGGCGGCCTCGCGTGTGGCGTTCCAGGCCGTGGTGCTGATGTACCTCGCCGCGGCAGGCGGCTATGCGGCCTACATTCGTTGGGGCCTCCCGCGGCAGCCGGAGGCGGAGGAGGCGCTCGCCCGCGTGCGACGGGCCGCGGCGGGCTATCGGCCGCTCGCGCCCCTGGTGGGGCTTGCGCCGCTGCTGCTGGCCGGGGCGGCCACGGCCTGGCTGGTCGCGTCCCTGAAGCCGGTTCGGGGGCCTGGGGCCGGCGCCGAGCCTGTGGAGGCACGGCTCTGGGCGCAACTGGTTGCGCGGCGCATGGGCATCGCAGTCGGCCAGAGGCTCGGCGTGGTGCATGCGACGTGGGATCGCGAGGGCCAATGGCTCTCGGGCGACCTGGGAGCGCGGTCGCCGGCCGTTGCTGAAGTGGTCGCCCGGGCGAAGGCCAGCGGCTGCGGCTTCGTGGCCGTGCTGGCCGATGCCCTGGCCGCCGGGGCGCTGGCCGAGGCGCGGGCGAAGAACCCCGACCTCGCCATCTTCGCGGGGCGGATGTGGGACGCCCCCTCGTCGCGGGGGGCCGTGCCGGCCCTGGTGATCGTGCCGCCGCGGCCCGATGAGAGCGCCGTGCTCGCGTCATTCGCCGCGCAGTTCGGCCCGGGCAGCGGCGCCTCGTCCGAGGCTGCGCTCCAGTGGCTCAAGGCCCACGGCAGCGCCGGGAACGTGGCGCCCGTGGTGCTTGCCTGCCCCACTGAGGTGGGCGGGAGCGCCTGGCCCACGCTGTTCTCCTGGCGGCGCGCGAACGAGCTGTTTGTGGGTTTCTTGGGCCTCTTTGGCAGCGAACGGCTCTCGGCGCGTGAGGCGAAGAGCCAGTGGGACGCCCGCGTGACGACGGTGGGCGGCGTGTGGGACAGGTTTCTGGACGGCGGCTTCCGCCTCGGGGGCGCGGCCGCGGCCTCGGGGTTCGAGGACTCTTCGCGGCAGTTCGGGCCGGGCGAGTTCGCGCGCACCCACGTGTGGAGCCGGGGGCGCGAGGCGGCCGATGTCCTGGAGGGCTTGCGCCGCGGCTGCGTGTGGGCCGACGAGGGCGGCATCGTGCGCGGGCTGGACTTCGCAGTGGCGGCTCCCACGCTCGAGCGCCCCGCGCGCATGGGCGAAGTGGCCCGTGTGGCCCCCGGCGACCTGGTGCGGGTGGAGCTGGCGCTGGACGTGCCGCCGACGGATTTCGCCGGGCGCCCCAACGTGCTGGAGATGGTCGAACTGATCTCGAACTTCGGCGGCGAGCCGGCGGTCGTGGCCAGCTTCCGGGGCGTTCGCGGGGCGCGACGGATCGAGCATCTCCTCCCGCCGGCCGAGGATCGGAACGGGGGGCTGGGCTTCTACGCCCGCGCCCGCGGCTGGCGGCATCTCGAGGACGGCTCGCGTCTGTGCTTCTACACCAACCCTGTCCACGTCCTGGTCCGCGCGGGCCTGGCGCCGCCGCGGCTGCCGGGCGAGGCGCCCGTGCGGGTGGCATCGCCGTCGCGGCCCGTCAAGCCCGAGCCGCCGAAGCCCACAACTGCCACGCCCGCCGCGCCGGCGAAAGGCGACACAGGCGCCGACCTCGAGCGCATCGGCCTCGGCAGCAGCGTCAAGGCCATCCACGTCGAGACCTTCAAGCAGCCCTCACGCCAGTGGCGCGGCATCCCCGTGAGCATCATCGGCGACCGCGGCCCCGTGTTGGGGGACGAGGACTTGCGCATCGAGTTCCTCAGCCGCACGCCGCTGGGCGAGGGCACGCGCCTGTTCTTCCGATGCTACGCCACGGCGTGCAGCCGGCTGACACTGGTCGCGCGCCGCGCCGACAACCCGGTCCCATGCCAGGCCACCCGCGAGCTGCCGGAGAAGCAGTGGGCGCAGTTCGACCTGTCGCTCGCGGGCGATTTCCTGCCCGTGCGCGGCGAGTCGGGCGGCCTTCGTCCGCCCGCGGAGGTCCAGGCGATCGAATGGATCGGCGCGCGCCAAGGGCCTCTCTCGCGTTTCTACATCACCGATGTCGTCGTGTACGACCCCACGGCGTCAAGCCGCCAGGCGGCGGCCGGCCGCGAGGCGAAGGCGCTGCTCGATGCCTTGCGCGAGACCACGCGGCGTCGGGGGGTGCCGCCTTCGGCGCGCTCGCGCGCCCGCGACGCGGAGACGCGCCTGGAGGCCTGGCAGGCGCGGCTCGCCGCCGGGGCGGCGCCGCTGGCTGCCGAGGAACTCCAGGCCGCCGAGCGCGACCTGGCCACGCTCGCCGAAGAGTGCCGCCGCCTCGCCTGGCAGGCCGCCGCCGGGCCCACCTTCGGCGTCCCCGACCCGCGATTCATCGTCACCGCGCTCGCCCCCACGCAGCGCGCCTCGGCGCGCCATCCCGCCCTGCGGCTGGCCCCCTCGCTCGCCGGCTCCTGGGAGTTTGCCGCCGCCGGCGGCGAGGCCGAGAGCGTGCAGATCGCCGTCGCGGCGCTCTGGGACAAGCTGGAGGCTGTCCGCGTGGAGGCCCCCGCGCTGGTGCCCGAGGAGGGCGGCGGCCCCGGGGTGCCCGTGTCGGTGGAGCTGGTGGACGAGGTGGAGGTGAGGCCGCGCCCCACACTCACGCCCGAGCAGGCCGGCTGGCAGCCCGATCCGCTGCGGCCCTTCGAGCCGTTCGACCTCGAGCCCGGCGGCCTCCGCTGCGTGCTGCTCACCGCGGAGGTGCCGCGCGACCTGTCGCCCGGGTACTACGCGGGCCACGTGGCCATCCGGCCGCAGGGCCTGGAGCCGTTGCAGGTGAGCCTGCGGCTGCGCGTCTGGGGCGTCGCCCTCGAGGGCCGGCCGCTGGCCGTGCTGGCCCCGCTGGACGCACGCGCCATCTGCCAGCGCGGCGGCTTCGGCCCCACCGTGCCGGCCGCCAGCCGCCGCGCCTTCTACGCCTTCCTTCTTCGCTACGGCCTGTGCCCCATTCCGCTGCTCGGCGGCGATGAGGCAACCGATCTGGACGAGGTGGGCTTTCTCCTCGACACCTCTCCATTCGAAGAGCTGGTGGTGTTGAGCGAGGCAGCGTCGGTGAGCCCCGGCGCCCGCGACGCCGGGGTGGAGCGCGCGGCGCGCCTCGCCGGCCGGATGCTGGAGCAGGGCCGCGGCCGCCGCGGGGCGCTCTTGCTGCCGCTCGCCGCGCGCGACGACGGCGAGCTGGCGCGCCTGGTGGGCTTCGCCCGCGCGCTGGCCGCCGAGCACCCGGAGCTCCTGCTGGTCGCGGGGGGCGACGGCGAGCCGCCCGGCGACCTGGTGACTCACGTGTGGCGGCGGCCCCTGGGCGCGGACCCGCCCCGCCGGCCCCACGACGACGACGTGGACGTGCGCCTCTCGCGCACCGCGCGGCGCGAAGGCTGGGAACTCGTGGCCGCCTCGCCCGAGTCGGCCCTCCCCAGCCTGCTCCTCAGCAGCCCGCTCGCCCACGCGCGCCTGCTGCCCTGGCTGGCCTGGCAGCACGGCATCCGCGCCCTCGTCCTGCGCGGCGTGGCACGGTGGCAGGGCGAGGTGGGCGAGTCGCTGGGCGACGGCGTCCTCCTCTACCCCCCGGCCCCGGCCGCGGCCGGCGCCGACGTGGCGGCCGCCCCGCGCGGCTCGCTGCGCCTCGTGGCCCTGCGCGACGGCATTGAGGACTACACCTGCCTTCGCCTGCTGTGGGACCGGGCGCGCCAGCTCCGCGAGCGGAACGCCCAGGGGCAGGCCGCCGTGCTCGCGGCCGCGGAGCGGCTGCTGGCCGAGGTGCCCGCCAGCATCGGCACCTTTGCGACCCCCTGCCGCGACGTGGCCACGCTCCTCGCGCTCCGCGCCCGGGCCGCGCGCGAACTCGAGCGCGTCGAAGCCGCCTGGTGGGCCGAGGTGGACGCGGCCCGCGATCTTCCGGCCCCTCCCGCGCAGCTCACGGCGCAGCCGGCCGGCGGCCAGATCGACCTCGTCTGGACGCCCAGCCCCGACGCCAAGGCCACGGCCTACCACGTGTTCCGTGGCCGCGACCCGAAGGGCGAGTTCGTGCGCCTGACGGCCCGGCCTCTCGAGGGCCTGCGCTACGCCGACCGCTCGGTGGCCGACGGAGTGCCGTATCATTACTTCGTGCGCGCGTGCCGCGGCGACGCCGTGGTAGGGCCGCGGAGCGCTCTGGCCACGGCCGCAGCGCGGCCTGCGCCCAGGGTGGTGTGGCTGCCCACGGCCCCGCCGGGGCAGGGCGCCGGCGGGCCGTATCGGGTCGCCGTGCGCCTCGAAGGCCCCGGCACCGACGGCCTGCTGCCGCTGGTGCGCCCGCAGATTGACTACGCCGTGGGCGCCGCCCAGCCGGACGGGTTCGAGGACATGACTCGCCAGGAGGACGGGAGCTGGATCTACGACGTGCCGGACCCCGGCTGGCCCCGCCTCGCGGGCGCCAGGCTGCGCATCCTCGTGCGGGTGACGGACCGGGCGAACCAGGTTGCCGCGCCGCCGGTCGAGCGGGTCGAGCTCATCCGCGGCGCCCCCGCGCCCTGACCCTTTGCTGCCAGGAGCGTTGTGCCATGCCGATCGCGCGCACTCTCGTGGCTCTCCTGGGGCTGGCCGCCGGCGCGCGGGCCGGCGTCGCGCCCGGCCAGGAGGCGTCGCCCAGCTTCCCCGACATCGTCGCACGCGTGCGGTGCGGCATCGGCGCGGTAGGCACCTACAACCCCGCCAACCACCCGTCGCTCGAGTTCCTCGGTTCCGGCTTCTTCATCAGCGACAAAGGGCACTTCGTCACCGCCAACCACGTGCTCGAGGCGGTCGCCGAGAAGAAGCGCCTGGGCGACCTGCGCGTCTTCCTGCCCAGCGACGCCGACCGCGAGGGCCACCCCGCCGCCGTGGTCGCCACCGACGCCCGCCACGATGCCGCGCTGCTCGTCGTCAAGGGCGGGCAGTACGTGCCCCTCGAACTCGGCGACTCCCTGCGCGTGCGCGAGGGGCAGGCCATCGCGCTCAGCGGCTTTCCCTTCGGCCTCTTCCTCGGCCTCCACCCCTCCACCTGCGCGGGGATCATCAGCAGCATCAGCCCCATCGCCATCCCCGTCACCCGCAGCCAGGACCTGGACGCCGAGACCCGGGAGGCGCTGCGCAACCCGTTCAACGTCTTCCAGCTCGACGCCGTGGCCAACCCGGGGCACAGCGGCGGCCCGCTGTTCGACCCCCGCACCGGCCAGGTGCTGGGCATCCTCAACAGCGCCTTCATCCGCAAGACGAAGGAGAAGGTCATCGCCAGCGGCATCAGCTATGCCATGCCCATCCACCTGGTCAAGCCCATGCTCGACGAGGGCTTGAAGGCCCGGCCCGGCCTCGCGCCGGTGCCGACCCGGTGAAGGCTACTTGACGCCGTAGAGCTTCTTGATCCCCGCTATGTCGCCGTTGTAGAGGTCGCGTTTCGCGGTGTCGCCCTCGAAGGAGTAGCCGTACATCGTCTCCTGGAAGGCGTCGGCGATGTAGAGGTCGCCCATGCCGGCCACGTGGCCCAGCTCGTGGGTGGCGATGTTCTGGAGATCCATCAGAAGCGGATTCGCACCTCCATCTCCCCACTGGAAGAAGGCATCGTTGAAGAGCATGTCGGCCTCGACGATCTCGCGCGTCTGCGGCGGCCCGCTGAAATAGCCCCAGACCACCGTGATGGCGATGATCTCGGGGTCCAACGTGCCGAAGGCAAACGCATTGACGCCGTCGGCATAGTCGTCATTGAATGCCGCGTAGCCATCGAGGCGGAGAGCGCCGTAGATGGCCTCGCCGCCATAGCGCTCCCACTCGAACATGCCGGCCGAGATGGCCTGCTCGACGAAGTCGGGCGGCAGGCCCTCGCCGTTGAACGGATTGACGACGAAAGGCTCGGGCGTCCTCCAGCGGCAACCGTTGGCGAGGTAGGTGTAGTAACCGTCGCTTCGCGGTGGCTTGCCGCCGCCCGGCTTCGGCGGCTTCGCCGGAGCCTGGCGGAAGTGGATGAAGGTGATCTTGGCGAGCACGCGGTCCGTGTCGTCGCTTCGGCCGCCCGCGTCGGCCACGGCGACGGCGACGAGCAGACCTGCGACCCCGACCAGCGCCAGTGTCTGACGCAATCTGCCCATGGCACCCTCCTTCGCTACACGGAAGTAACAGGTCCCCCAAGTCTCCTGGCATAGTAGCGCTTGGCTCGCCTGCGCGCAAGGGTATTCCGGGAGAATGGGTGCGGGGCGGAGTTGTAGGTGGCTGCGGGAGCTCCGAAGGAGCGAAATAGGATAGCCCAGGGCAGCGCCCTGGGAACCAGATTGCCCCCGCGGTAACCCTGAGAGGGCGGAATGGAGAGCTTCCATCTCGCCCTTCCAGGGCTGGCCCCGTGGATCCCGCTGAACCCAGGGCGTTGCCCTACTCTTCGCCCACATCTTCCGGGGGCCGGGATTCAGCCCCCGAAGGGGGGCGTTTGAGCCGTAGCCCAGGGCGACCGAAGGGAGCCCTGGGACAAGGCCCCCCAGCGTAGAGCCCCCGAAGTGGGGCGATTCAAGGCGTGAGACGCCCCCTTCGGGGGCTAGGACGGGCGGGGACGCCCGGTCCCAGGGCTCCCTTCGGTCGCCCTGGGCTACGGCCCGGTCGCCCGCGTTCGCGGGCTACAAGGCCCTGACATGTGGGCGAAGATCAGGGCCAAGCCCTGGGACCTAAGCCGCCCCGGGGCCAACCCTGAAGGGGCGAGAGAGCCTTGCGCGTGCCTCCTATCTCGCCCCGTTGGGGCTCAGAGTAGCTCAGAGATCGAAACCGGGGGTGTCAGGAAGCAGCGGTTGACTTCGGCTCATGGGCAGGGTACTATGGAAAGGAGCCGCCGCAGACGAGACCCAACCAAGCGAACAGGAGCGCTCCGCACCGAATGCCCACGGCTATGCTGAACGCCCTGAGCTGCGACCTGGAGGACTACTTCCAGGTGCAGGACTGCGAAGGGGTGATCTCCCGCGACGCCTGGGCGGCCATGCCGTCGCGGCTCGAGGCGAGCACCGAGCGCGTGCTGGCGCTGCTCGACGAGACGGGGGTGAGGGGCACCTTCTTCGTGCTGGGCTGGAACGCCGAGCGGCACCCCGAGCTGGTCCGCCGCATTGCAGCGGCGGGCCACGAGATCGCCTCGCACGGGTACGAGCACAAGATGATCTTCGAACAGACCCCCGACGAGTTCCGCGAGGATGTGACGCGCTCGAGAGCGCTGCTGGAGGACCTCGCGGGGCGCCCCGTGCTGGGCTACCGCGCGCCCACGTTCTCGATCACCGAGCGCTCGCGGTGGGCCGTCCGCATCCTGGCCGAGGCGGGCTATCGCTACGATTCCAGCATCTTCCCGATCCGCCACGACCGCTATGGCATCCCCACCGCGCCGCGCTTCCTTCACGAGCTGAACGGTGCGACGGGAGCGACGCGTGAGGACGGCGGAGCCGGGCGCGAGGGCGCGGGCGCAAGACCCTCAGCCGGCGGCCGCCCGGCGCTCATCGAGTTCCCGCCCACGACGCTGCGGGTCTTCGGCTGCAACGTGCCGGTGGCGGGGGGAGGCTATCTGCGGCTGTTCCCCGCGCGGCTGATCCTGGCGGCGCTGCGGCGAGTGAACCGCCAGAGGCACCCGGCGATCCTCTACTTCCACCCGTGGGAGCTGGACCCGGAGCAACCGCGCCTGCCGCTACGGCGTACGAGCCGCTTCCGCCACTACGTGGGCCTGCACCGCACGGCCGCCAAGCTGCGGCGGCTCCTGCGAAACCTGGCCTTCAGCACCGCGGCGGCCGTGGTGGAGCGATGGGCGGACGAGCACGCCGGGGCGACTCCCCCCTCCGGCGCCGGAGTGCGAACGAATGGATAGGATCGCCGGGCTGCTGGACGTGGTGTGTCTCGTGATCTTCGGCGCCTGGGCCTACCTGGTGGCCAAGCAGAGGGGTCGGGATGAGATCGTCTGGCTCCTGGCGGCAGCGGCGGCCTTCTTCGTGCCCGGCTACCTGATGCAGGAGTTCGGCTTCGGCTACCTGGCCGAGAAGCTCGGCTGGGCGGCGGCGTGGCGCAAACCGGCCGGCTTCATCGCCGGCGGCCTGTGCGCGCTGATCCTCGACCTGTACCTCACCCTCCTCGTGCCCCCCGCGGCGCGCGGAGCGGACGGCCCGACATCGCGGCCACCCGGAGACGCGGCGAATGGGTAGCCTGGCGGCATTCCTCGACATCGTGTGCCTTGCCGTCTTCGGCGGCTGGGCCTACTGCGTGGCCAAGCGCCAGCGTCGCGACGAGGTGGGCTGGCTGCTGATGGCGGCCGCGGCCTTCTGGGTGTCCGGCTACGCGATGGAGCAGGTGATTTTCCCCGCCCTGCACCCGCGCCTGGGCTGGCCCGCGACGTGGGCCAAGCCCGCGGCCTTCCTCTTCGGCTCCCTGTGCGCCGCCGTGCTCGACCTCTACCTCACGCTGGTGCTGAAGCCGCTGCCGGCCAGCCACGCGCCGGCGAGCGACGCGGCACCCGAGGGCCAGGCCCCTGTGCCGGGGCCGGCTGGTGAAGCTCCCGCCGAGGCCCGTCCGGCGGAGGCCGGCGCAGCGGGCGCGCCGGCCGCCGACCCGTTCAGCCTCCGGGCCGACGGGCCGCTGGGTTACGTTGCGCGCTACTGGCCCTCCGGCATCATCGTGCTGATGTACCTGCTGCCCACGTTCGACGCGGTGGCCGCGATGATGCCGAAGCTCGGCTTCCACCGCGTGCACGCGGGGCCCTACCCGCCGTACCGCGAGTTCGCCATGCCGCTCCTGGCCGGCCTCCAGGTGTGGCTGTGGAGCCGGCGCGTGGCGCCCGCGCTGCTGTGCGGGCTGTTCTTCGCCGCATTCATCCCCGAGCTGAACTGGATGGAGTGGGAGTGGAGCCGCGGCAGCTCCTACTACTCGCATGGCTACCTGATCCCGTTCGTGACGCTGTGGCTGGTGTGGATGAACCGCGCGCGGCTGGCGAAGCTCGAGCCCAAGGGCGATCTGCGGGGCGTGGGCATCGCGACCCTCGCCTTCGGACTGCTGCTGTTGCTGCTCGGCTCCTACCTCCGCCGCGGCTCGCTTCAGGGCGTGAGCTTCGTGATCGTGCTGGCGGGCCTCATCTTCTTCCTCTACGGCCGGGCGATCAGCAAGGTGCTGATCTTCCCCCTGGTGTTCACAGTCTCGATGATCCCGATGTCCATGTGGATGCTCAACCGCTTCACGTTCCCGCTCAAAATGTTCGCCACGGCAGGCACGGTGCGGGTGGTGAACGCCCTTCACGCGACGGGCCTTCACCCGTACGCGGTGACGCGAAGCGGCAGCAACGTCACCTGGCGGCTGCCGGACGGCACCGAGGACCTGCTGACCGTGGCCGAGGCGTGCAGCGGGCTGAAGTCGCTGATCGCGCTCCTGACCTTCGGGGCGCTGCTGGCGTACCTGGCGAAGCTCTCGCCCCGCCACAAGATCGTGCTCTTCCTCGCCGGGGTGCCCGTGGCGCTGCTGGCGAACATGTGGCGCATCGTCACGCTCACGGTCGTGGCCGGCCGTTGGGGCTCGGCGGTGGCGCGCCCCGACGGGTGGGTGCATGATACGACCGGCCTCGGCATCTTCGCCGTCGCGTTCGTGCTGTTCTTCGCCTTCGAGCGTGTTCTCATGCGGTTCGACAGCGGGGCCGCGCCGGCCAGGCCGGACGCCCCCGGTTCCGCCGCGGTGGCCTGACCGCTACAGTGGGGCCCCCCATGCGCACCCTCAATCAGCGTTACGCGGTCGCCGGCGTCGCGTTGGCCCTTGTGGCGCCGCTGGCGCTCTATCTGAACTACAGCGCGCCGCCGCCGGCCGACCTCCAGGCGATCGGCAGCGCCATCCCGCGCCGACTCGGCAAGTGGGTGGCCGAAGGAGCCGACCGCGGCGGCAGCAAAGAGGAGGAGGAGATCCTCCAGACCGACTCGATCTTCACCCGCACCTACGGATGCGGGGCGCTGCTGTCGTGCGATCTCACCATCGTCTCGGCTCAGGACAACCCCAACGCCGTCCACCCTCCCGAGCTCTGCTACACGGGCTCGGGCTGGACCGAGACGCTCAAGGACACGATCGCCGTGCGCGTCGGGGACTGCGAGCGGGTCGTCAACCGCCGCCAGTTCGTGCGGGGTGGCGGGACACGCCTGTGGATGCTCTACTGGTACAAGGCCGGCGCAATCAACACGCCCAGCTATCTTGGGTTCCAGTGGGAGGCCCTCAAGGCGCGGCTCGCCAGAAGCGGCTGCTCGTGCAGCCTGGTTCAGGTGAGGGCCGAGTTCAGCAAGGCCGACTTCGAGGGAGAAGTGCTGGCGGAACTCGTCAAGTTCGCGGCCGAAGTCATGCCTGCCGTTGATGTGGCCATTCCCTGACCGCGCGGTGCTTGCGGCAGCTCCCGCACACGTCCAGCCCGCCGATCGACTGTTCGCAAACCGTGACAGGCCCCTCGCAGGGGCAAGCCCTCCGCATCTCATGGCCTGGCATTGGCTTGAGGCGCGCCAGCCCGCCCGAAAGCGTCTGAGGACGCAGACACCGAACCACCCGCCAGGCACGTCGGTGCCGGAACTGCCAGCGCCCTCGACACGGGGCATCCCGTTCCTAAGTAGTGTTTTGGCTTGCATTTAGCTTGATCGGCCAGGTTACGTGCGCCAAACGGCGCGGCCGGCATGATTATTGCTAACATTACCCTCAGGCGGAGTGGCATGGCCGCATGTGAAAACCATGCGCGGGGCACTGTCAACCGACTGTTCACCCGTGACAGTTGTCCCCGGGCCCCCGCCGGGAGAGCGCCCGATGAGTGCCCCCATGAGGCCAGCCTCAGAGCGGCGGCGATACCGTCGCCTCGAACTCTCTGTCCCCATGGTCTTCACGCTCAGGACCAAGTCGGGGGCAGTTGTCTCCCACGCCGGCATCACCCGCAACGTGAGCCCAGGCGGCATCTACTTCCAGACCGCCGCCATGCAGGATCTCCAACCCCAGCAAGAGGTTACCATCAACATCGTCGTCCCGCGACGCGGCAACCCCTCCGAAGCCACCATCTCGCTCTCGGGCACCGCCCGCGTGCTGCGCGCCGAACGGATGGAGTGCCAGGCGAACTCCCATGCGACGAACGGCGAAGTATGGGGAGTCGCCGCGCAGTTCACCGGCCGACCCAGGGTGGACCTGTCCACGGTAGACGATCTGTTCGGCGCCACCTGAGGTCCACATCCCTTCGCCAGCCCCTCCACCATAGGCCCCCAGCCGAGAGCATGGCGGCACAAGCGGCATGCTCCTGAGGCGGCTTAGTGCCCGATGTTCTGGGAAAACAGACAGTCTCGTGCGGATGACTTGACACTCGCTCTCTCACAGCGGAGGTTCGCCCCAGGCGGCCTCGCGCGCCGCTGCGGCCTCACGGTCGCAAGTCTCGGCAGACTTCGTGCTTGCGTCAGGCCGCCCCGACGGGCAACACGCTGGCGGGCCTTGAAGGCAATGGCACGGCAGTTGCAAGCATTCACTTCAGAGGAAGATGGCAAGGGTATAGACGATGCCTGAACCAGCCACGATCGTCGTCCTCGGCACGGGAGCCGGGGCGCTCTACCTCCGCTTCTTCCGCAAGCGCTACGCCGAGTTCAAGCGCGCGATGGACATCCTGCTCGCCCTGCCGGGCGTCCTCATCGCCGCCCCCGTCACGCTGGCCCTCGCCATCCTCGTCAAGCTCACGTCCCGCGGCCCGGCGTTCTACCTGCAAGAGCGGGTGGGAATGGACGGCAAGATCTTCAGGATCATCAAGCTACGCACCATGGTCCCCAACGCCGAGGCCGAAACCGGCCCGGTGTGGGCCACCGAAAACGACCCCCGCGAGACCTGGCTCGGCCGCATCCTGCGCCGGACCCATCTCGACGAGCTGCCGCAGTTCTGGAACGTGCTCCGGGGCGATATGAGCCTCATCGGCCCGCGTCCCGAGCGGCCGGTCTTCGTCGAGAAGTTCCGCCACGAGATTCCCCACTACACGGCCCGCCTCGCCGTCCGGCCGGGCATCACGGGTTGGGCCCAGGTCAACCACCCCTCTGACCTCACGCTCGACGACGTGCGGATCAAGCTCGACTACGACCGCGAGTACATCCGCAACATGGGCTGGCGTATAGACTTGCAGATCATCGCCGCCACGGCGGCCCGCATGCTCGGCTTCCGCGCCCGCCCGGCCCAACGCCCCCGAGCCTGAGCGTCCACCGCACCAGACACGTTCCAGCCGCGCCCGCCGCCGCGAGGCCAGGCGCCCCAAGTGTCCTGTCCGCCTATTCTTACGGGCGCGCTCGTTGCCCACGATGCCCTCCGTCACACCGCCTCCTCCTCGCCCCCAGGCGGAATCGCAGGCCTCGCAGCCCGGGTGGGTCTTGAGACAGCCTCCCACGCCCACTCGACCGCCAATCGCCCATTCTCGCCCTTCCACCCATACTGGCTCACGCTCCCGAGAGCCCCGGAATGGGTAGACAGGCGAGAATCGCCGATTCCACCCATTCCCTCCATACTGGATCATTCCCACCCCACAGGTTTGATACAGTATGGCGACACCCGCAACGGCAGCCCGGGAGGCTCGGGCCAGGCCACGCCCCTCGCGCTCAACCTGATTGGCATTGAGATCGTAGGCGTGCCCTTCGTCGTCTGCGAAATTCGTGTCAGCCGCGCGCTCGGGCCGCGCGGTGCCACGCTGCCCGCCGACGGCATTGGCATCTACCTCACCGACACGCTCTGGTCGCCTCACGCCGAGCCGCCCAAGGCGCTTGGCCAGCAAGAGTCCCCATACGACGAATGAGGCCGGGTCACCCGCTCGGGGAGTCCCTTGCAGGAGGGGCGCGGGGAGGGGGCCTTTCCTCCAGGAAAGCCCGCTCCCTTGTCGCTACTCAGGCGTCCAACTCAAACGCACATGGCTCGTTACGCCTGATGAGGCCACGCTGAACCGATGTTGGCGGAGCACCCGGACTAGGCCGAGTTGCTCCATGTAGCGCTGGAGGGTCCGCACTTCCTCCGGGCCGACGACTTCCCGCCCGTGCCGTCCGAACTGCGCAAGCCGCCCAGGCCGGCCGACCCAGCACCGCCGAAGGTGAGCGTCAGACGGGCCACGCGCACGCGCGACGCCGCCTCCGCGTGAATACGCGGACCCGACAACTTGCTGAGTCGACGCTTGACAAGATGAAACTGCGCCCCTATGATTGGCGTTGTTGTGTGTGAGACATACCGGCCGTCGGATAACCCCAATGGGCGACATAGAACGACAGATACTCCTCCCCGTGGAGGCGGTGGCCTTGGCGCCGCGCCGAAAATGCGCGCGCAGGGCAAATGATCTGGATGGCAAGGCTTGGCAGCGGAACTCAATCAGTATCTGGAGCGATATAGATAAGACGCCGGCAGAGCGCCGCCTTGCGCACCCCGCGATGTTTCCTACCGCACTCGTGGAACGGCTCATCGAGTCCTTTACCAGTGCAGAGGACCGGGTTATCCTCGACCCATTCCTCGGATCCGGGTCAACCATTGTGGCCGCACGACGAATGGGCAAGGCTGGCATCGGATTCGAGGTCTGTTCCGAGTACGTGAAACTGGCCCGGCAGCGCATCCGTGATGAGGCAATGCTCCCCGGCATGCAAGTGGGCCAGCAGGACGAGGCGGACGCAGAACAGGTACGGATTCTCGAGGCGGATGCCAGACGCCTTGAGGAGTACCTGGAGCCGAACTCCGTCGACCTCTGCGTCACCTCGCCGCCCTATTGGGATATTCTGAGTAGGAGGCGCACGGCCGATGGCAAGGACACGCGCGACTATGGAGCGGCGGACGCGGACATCTCGAGAATTCCGGACTATTGGGGCTTCATAGGTGCCCTATGTGACATCTTCACCGCCGTTCTGCGTGTGCTGAGACCCGGCAAGTACTGTGTAGTGAATGTGATGGACATCAGGAAGAAGGATGTCTTCTACCCGTTCCACAGTGACTTGGCGCGCCACATGGTCGGGATCGGGTTCACATACGACGACTTGATCATCTGGGACAGGAGGAGGGAGTATAACAACATGCGGCCCTTGGGATACCCTTCCGTATTCCGAATCAACCGCGCCCATGAGTTCCTACTGATCTTTCAGAAGCCCTCCAAACCCCGCAAGCTACACTGAGGGGATGCCCCTTCGTGGTAGACTACCTTGACCCAGATGTGGCGTACTTGCTGGGCATGATCACGGCTCGCGGCATGTTCCAGACAGAGGGAGACATTCGCCGACTCCTGATCCGTTTCCCATACCGCCTCGATAGCATGAACACATTGCCTGGCAGCGCCCTGTCGTTCGACCGCGAGACCGAACTGCGCCTATGTCTGGATGACGTGCGGCGCAGGATCAACGAGCTCCTTGAGGTGGATATTGAGGTGGAGCGCCTGCAACACGAAGTCGCGCTCAAGGCGGTCTTCACCAAGAACACGATGTCCTGGCGGAACCTGCAACTGCTGTGTGACTACAAGACCAGCTATCGGGAGTTCGAGGTGCATGAGGCCATCCGATCTGCGCCTGAGGACATGTTGAAGGAATTCCTCCGCGGCATCGCCGACACCTCAGCCGAACCAAGTGCCGCGGACCATTACATGCAGCCCGAGGGCCGGCAGCGCATTGTGATCCAATTCCAGCATGATAACTGGACGCTTCCGATCCAGGTATGCCACCTCCTCCAAGTGCGCCTTGGGGTGCCAGTGCAAGAGATCCTTTGGGGCCATCCCAACACGAGAGCGCCCAAGGGCGGCGGCTCGTGGGCGAAGGAGCATCGGATGCGCATCTTCGCGGAGGATTTCAGACCGATAGGGTTCGGGTTTCGGTTCAAGCAGCTTCTCTTCGAAGAGCTGGCCAGATGGAATGAGGAGCACGCGCGCGGCTCGCAGCGCCTGTGCAACCCCAAGGTCAGGAAGGTCCGCAACAGGAAGCCCAGACATCCGGACGAGGGCAGCGAGAGGCTGCCTTGCGCAGTTCGTCGTCATTTCAACGCAGCCTTCAAGGTCTGCGTCGCGATGGGCTGCCAGCAGGGCAGGAAATCGCCCCAGCTCACCTTCATCGAAGATGAAGATGAAAATGCGAACGAATGAAGACAGCCTGTATGAGCCTGTGACCCAGTGGTTGCAGCGCTACTTGCAGGGCCGGTACCCGCGGTCCTCAGTGCTTGCGCGCGACTGCCATCGCGTCTCCCTGTCGCGCGTCATCCGTCAACTCGATCTCGTTGAGCAGTTTCCCCAGAGCGACCTGTGGGACATCCAGATCGATGTAGTTGGCATTGTGGTGAAGCCACGTTCCGCCCTGCTCGTGCTCGTCGAGTGCAAGGCAAGACAGCCCCGGCTGATGGACGTCTGCCAACTCCTGGGTTACTCCCTGGTTGTCAAACCCGCCGCTGCGATCCTGGTGTCTCCTTGTCCTGTGAGCAATGGCCTCGCACAGCTTCTCCGGGTGCACGGACGCTACGACGTAACCGTCCGGTGAAGCACATCTTTCCAAGTTGAGGCCAGTGTGCGATGATAGTGCCGTGGCTGTTTTCAGGAGAGTGCCATGGCAAGAAGCAGGTCGGGTGCGGGAGGCCCTCGGAAGGCAGAGG
>Ga0209407_1002278_pt1 | contig 18185 bp, 7 predicted proteins | sample AD_JPNHG3_MetaG_FD_184410 | JGI IMG/M metagenome (GOLD analysis project Ga0209407, IMG submission 184410) | Active sludge microbial communities of municipal wastewater-treating anaerobic digesters from Japan - AD_JPNHG3_MetaG (SPAdes) (version 2) | ecosystem: Engineered > Bioreactor > Anaerobic >... | reverse complement strand
CCTGACGGGTTTCTATCCCGGTCTAAGTCTTTTATCCACTAAACCAAGGATTGAAACCAAAACAATTCAATAAAGAATTGTTCATCGATCGAAGTCTAAGTCTTTTATCCACTAAACCAAGGATTGAAACGAATGGTTGAAATAAAAGAAGGCAAGCCTCCTCATTTTGTCTAAGTCTTTTATCCACTAAACCAAGGATTGAAACAAAAGTTTGGTAAGCTCATAGGTAGCGATTCACCTAGTCTAAGTCTTTTATCCACTAAACCAAGGATTGAAACCGGCAATGGATGAATCTGAAATTGAAAAGGCGAAAGAGTCTAAGTCTTTTATCCACTAAACCAAGGATTGAAACAACAAGGCAGAAGAGGAAGTCGATGCTAAGTTAAAGGTCTAAGTCTTTTATCCACTAAACCAAGGATTGAAACAAAAAGAATTGCCCGCCAGAAGATTGGGAGTTGTTTGTCTAAGTCTTTTATCCACTAAACCAAGGATTGAAACCATTAGAAGAGAAGAGGATATGATTTCGTGTCCGAGTCTAAGTCTTTTATCCACTAAACCAAGGATTGAAACTAATCAGAAATGAGGGTCGATCCGTGTCTTGGGATGTCTAAGTCTTTTATCCACTAAACCAAGGATTGAAACCTTGGTGAATTCAACGTCGAACCTAATTTTTATTGTGTCTAAGTCTTTTATCCACTAAACCAAGGATTGAAACAATGAAGGAAATTTTAGAAAGGTTTTGGTCGATCCAGTGTCTAAGTCTTTTATCCACTAAACCAAGGATTGAAACTGAATTCCCTCAAAAACTCCTCTCTTTTCCTTTCTTGTCTAAGTCTTTTATCCACTAAACCAAGGATTGAAACAAACATTATCGTTATCGGAAGATGAATTCTCGTGCAGGTCTAAGTCTTTTATCCACTAAACCAAGGATTGAAACTTCGTCGTGCAACGCTTTCGTCTTTTGATAGCCCCAGTCTAAGTCTTTTATCCACTAAACCAAGGATTGAAACATAACAATCCAGCTTGGGTCATCTTATACTTGATGGTCTAAGTCTTTTATCCACTAAACCAAGGATTGAAACTTCTTGTCACGAAATATGGCTTGCAATTGAAGGTAAGGTCTAAGTCTTTTATCCACTAAACCAAGGATTGAAACTCAAGGGAAAGCTACCAGCTACACTTTGACAGACCCAGTCTAAGTCTTTTATCCACTAAACCAAGGATTGAAACCCGTCTTACCAGCAGGTCGTTACAGTAGCAAAATCTGGTCTAAGTCTTTTATCCACTAAACCAAGGATTGAAACAGGAATGGGATAAGATTGAAGGTATTTTAATTGGAGGTGTCTAAGTCTTTTATCCACTAAACCAAGGATTGAAACATTTCAAAATTATTATCCTGATACGTTTTCAATCGAGTCTAAGTCTTTTATCCACTAAACCAAGGATTGAAACTACCAGTGACCTTCGAAGCGCTGGCAGACGTTGCCGTCTAAGTCTTTTATCCACTAAACCAAGGATTGAAACTTGGGAATCAATTAATCAATTTATTTGTGAAATGCCGTCTAAGTCTTTTATCCACTAAACCAAGGATTGAAACCCAAAATGATTTGTAGATTTAACCTATGGCTAATTTCGTCTAAGTCTTTTATCCACTAAACCAAGGATTGAAACCATTAAAATAACACCTGGTTTGAAATCCTGGTCTAAGTCTAAGTCTTTTATCCACTAAACCAAGGATTGAAACTCCAGTTGGAAACAACGCAATTCAATTCCTGAAGATAAAGTCTAAGTCTTTTATCCACTAAACCAAGGATTGAAACATAAGTGAGCGGGTTTTTAATCATTTCTCGAACGCGCGTCTAAGTCTTTTATCCACTAAACCAAGGATTGAAACCGCGATGAGACGACCTATCTCGTTCTGCAGGTGCGCCGTCTAAGTCTTTTATCCACTAAACCAAGGATTGAAACTCAGATTCCAATAAAAGTATTCAGGGATTATCCGGGTCTAAGTCTTTTATCCACTAAACCAAGGATTGAAACAGCGCGGAATTACCGAAATCTCAACTTTGGGCGACTAGTCTAAGTCTTTTATCCACTAAACCAAGGATTGAAACAATCATCGATTTTATTTTCCATTCTCCCCAATCTCGGTCTAAGTCTTTTATCCACTAAACCAAGGATTGAAACTGCGGCGAAAATCTCGCTGAAAAACCTGGGCGCAGTGAGTCTAAGTCTTTTATCCACTAAACCAAGGATTGAAACAAGAACTGATCGCCGGGGTCGGAAAGATCGTCGGCTGGGTCTAAGTCTTTTATCCACTAAACCAAGGATTGAAACCCGACATCGCCGGATCGTCGAAAGAGGCCGCCGACAAGGTCTAAGTCTTTTATCCACTAAACCAAGGATTGAAACATAAACCATCCCAAAGCAATAACGAAAACAGTCTGGTCTAAGTCTTTTATCCACTAAACCAAGGATTGAAACATAAACCATCCCAAAGCAATAACGAAAACAGTCTGTAGTCTAAGTCTTTTATCCACTAAACCAAGGATTGAAACTTGGAATATGGGATATTTCGACTTCGCCTGCCAAGAAGTCTAAGTCTTTTATCCACTAAACCAAGGATTGAAACGTGTTGCGTGGTATATAGTTTATTTTTTACATATTGTGTCTAAGTCTTTTATCCACTAAACCAAGGATTGAAACTATCCTGATATTTATATTTTTCCTGTATATGCGGACGTCTAAGTCTTTTATCCACTAAACCAAGGATTGAAACGAGAGTGGCGGTTCACTTCATATTCATATAGAACGGGTCTAAGTCTTTTATCCACTAAACCAAGGATTGAAACCAGTCCGGTCGCATCTTTTTCTGCTGGGCGGGCGGGTCTAAGTCTTTTATCCACTAAACCAAGGATTGAAACCTTTTGACATATTATTGATTTTATTGTGGTTGAACTTAGTCTAAGTCTTTTATCCACTAAACCAAGGATTGAAACCTAAGCCAGTGGAAATATTATATATTCCATAACCAGTCTAAGTCTTTTATCCACTAAACCAAGGATTGAAACCGTCGGTTATCGAATTTAAAGCGTCTTGAATTTTGGTCTAAGTCTTTTATCCACTAAACCAAGGATTGAAACAATGGAAATATAATAGGTGGTATACCTGATGGTATTTATGTCTAAGTCTTTTATCCACTAAACCAAGGATTGAAACTATAGGAATCACAAACTGCCGCAACAGCCTTGAAGGAGTCTAAGTCTTTTATCCACTAAACCAAGGATTGAAACTTCGTCGCTTCTCGTGGTGTATTGTTAGATGTCGAAGTCTAAGTCTTTTATCCACTAAACCAAGGATTGAAACATCATTGATATATAGGATATTTCGACTTCGCCTGCCGTCTAAGTCTTTTATCCACTAAACCAAGGATTGAAACCCAAGATGTGTCACAAATGGTAATAAACGTTCTATGTCTAAGTCTTTTATCCACTAAACCAAGGATTGAAACTAAAGCAGAATATGCCTGCATTTCAAGGTGGCGTGTGTCTAAGTCTTTTATCCACTAAACCAAGGATTGAAACTATGTTTTCTTTGTTCGTATTCACTTAAAGTCGTGGGTCTAAGTCTTTTATCCACTAAACCAAGGATTGAAACTCAATTCAGACAAAAGGCAATTCGCACCAAAATCGAGTCTAAGTCTTTTATCCACTAAACCAAGGATTGAAACAAGAACTGATCGCCGGGGTCGGAAAGATCGTCGGCTGTCTAAGTCTTTTATCCACTAAACCAAGGATTGAAACCTAAATATATTAAAGTTTTGTGGCGGGTTTACTTAAGTCTAAGTCTTTTATCCACTAAACCAAGGATTGAAACCTGAGTAATTTCCACTATTATCTCTGGCTTTTAGATAGAGTCTAAGTCTTTTATCCACTAAACCAAGGATTGAAACTCATCCCGTAAACATCGAAATAAGACGTGACATCTGGTCTAAGTCTTTTATCCACTAAACCAAGGATTGAAACGTAGCAATTTTTCGGTCATATAGAGACAACGGAAAAGTCTAAGTCTTTTATCCACTAAACCAAGGATTGAAACAAAAGCAAGTAAAATCTTGCAAATAACTAAAAAATTGTCTAAGTCTTTTATCCACTAAACCAAGGATTGAAACAATAATTAAAGTTATAACGCTAATATATATTACTTTTGTCTAAGTCTTTTATCCACTAAACCAAGGATTGAAACGTCGTTCTGTTGGCTGCTATTTTGGCGGTGGTAGGAGTCTAAGTCTTTTATCCACTAAACCAAGGATTGAAACATCTTTCCGCCTCCGCATTCCGGAAAGTTTTCCGTCGTCTAAGTCTTTTATCCACTAAACCAAGGATTGAAACGTTCATTTTGTGTCCGCATATACGGAGAAAATATAAAGTCTAAGTCTTTTATCCACTAAACCAAGGATTGAAACTCGATATATACACGCGCTAAGTGACGTTGTGCGTGATGAGTCTAAGTCTTTTATCCACTAAACCAAGGATTGAAACCGGAAAGAAATCGAAAAAGCTCAGGAGAAGTATGATATGTCTAAGTCTTTTATCCACTAAACCAAGGATTGAAACCCAGACCAAATATCACTTATTGCGGCAAATAGTTATACGTCTAAGTCTTTTATCCACTAAACCAAGGATTGAAACTCATCAAACGGCTCATGCGCCGGAACATCCACAAAGTCTAAGTCTTTTATCCACTAAACCAAGGATTGAAACTCCTGACCAGAATTCATTATCTCATTGATATCTTTTGTGTCTAAGTCTTTTATCCACTAAACCAAGGATTGAAACAATGGCATAAAAACCTCCTTATTTCTTTTTGAATAGTTTGGTCTAAGTCTTTTATCCACTAAACCAAGGATTGAAACCAGGAAAGTGAAGCAGCCCTCATAGCTGGAATAGAGGTCTAAGTCTTTTATCCACTAAACCAAGGATTGAAACCCCCTTCTAATACAAAAGGACGGGTTTCAGGGATAATCGTCTAAGTCTTTTATCCACTAAACCAAGGATTGAAACGACACTGCCGACGAGGAGTACCTCAAGAAGAAACGGGTCTAAGTCTTTTATCCACTAAACCAAGGATTGAAACAAATTGCAAACTTTGGAACGTGCTTCATTTACGGAAGTCTAAGTCTTTTATCCACTAAACCAAGGATTGAAACAAAAAGATTTTGAAGGCGGGATTTCTAAAAATTCCGGTCTAAGTCTTTTATCCACTAAACCAAGGATTGAAACTAAAAGAATACAAACCTGTAATGGTATTTTTGTTTGGGTCTAAGTCTTTTATCCACTAAACCAAGGATTGAAACAAAAGACGGTAAAAGAAAACGACAGCACAGATAGGGATGTCTAAGTCTTTTATCCACTAAACCAAGGATTGAAACGGCAAGCGCGGCAAGAAGGTCATCCATGGCAAAGGCGTCTAAGTCTTTTATCCACTAAACCAAGGATTGAAACTGAAAAGCCCGATGAAGAAATGGGAGGGGGAATTTTGTCTAAGTCTTTTATCCACTAAACCAAGGATTGAAACCCGACATCGCCGGATCGTCGAAAGAGGCCGCCGACAAGTCTAAGTCTTTTATCCACTAAACCAAGGATTGAAACAGACCCAGATGAGCCTGATCAAGGCGACGACCGAAGAGGTCTAAGTCTTTTATCCACTAAACCAAGGATTGAAACATTGTTCAGGTTCGACATATGAACAAAGAAATGTTTTGTCTAAGTCTTTTATCCACTAAACCAAGGATTGAAACTATCACCACCTCCATATAATATGAGATATGCATACCTGTGTCTAAGTCTTTTATCCACTAAACCAAGGATTGAAACCGTGCAGGCCTCGATTCGACCAGACATTCATACATTTGTCTAAGTCTTTTATCCACTAAACCAAGGATTGAAACCCGGCGGGCTTGTATTAGCGAGGTGGACAACGAGGGTCTAAGTCTTTTATCCACTAAACCAAGGATTGAAACGCATCCTTTCGATTGATTTCGACAGTTTCGAGTCTTTGTCTAAGTCTTTTATCCACTAAACCAAGGATTGAAACTCAATCAGACTTTTAATCGCCTCGCTGGCTTCCATCGTCTAAGTCTTTTATCCACTAAACCAAGGATTGAAACCTTGGCGTAACTTCCCGAACAGCGATAGCAGAAGGAAGTCTAAGTCTTTTATCCACTAAACCAAGGATTGAAACTTAAGTTTTTTCATACGTTTTCCTTTCTGTCTCCACGTCTAAGTCTTTTATCCACTAAACCAAGGATTGAAACAATCAAAATTAGGATAGATTCGCCCCGTGCCTAATAGTCTAAGTCTTTTATCCACTAAACCAAGGATTGAAACATTGATTCCCAATAACAAGGTCTGATTCCGTAGATGGTCTAAGTCTTTTATCCACTAAACCAAGGATTGAAACCGAAGTATATCACAAAATGTTGTGCCCCCGGTCAGTATGTCTAAGTCTTTTATCCACTAAACCAAGGATTGAAACAATCAATACTTCTGACGGTAGTTGGGGCAATTGAGGTCTAAGTCTTTTATCCACTAAACCAAGGATTGAAACCGAAAGGAATGTCGGGCTATAACGCGTTCATCAAGCAGGTCTAAGTCTTTTATCCACTAAACCAAGGATTGAAACTATGTTGATCGTTCACGCACCGCGTATGAACAAAGAAGTCTAAGTCTTTTATCCACTAAACCAAGGATTGAAACAATCAATACTTCTGACGGTAGTTGGGGCAATTGAGGTCTAAGTCTTTTATCCACTAAACCAAGGATTGAAACCGAAAGGAATGTCGGGCTATAACGCGTTCATCAAGCAGGTCTAAGTCTTTTATCCACTAAACCAAGGATTGAAACTATGTTGATCGTTCACGCACCGCGTATGAACAAAGAAGTCTAAGTCTTTTATCCACTAAACCAAGGATTGAAACATCCCGCAATTGATCGTTCCGCAGATCAATATTAAGTCTAAGTCTTTTATCCACTAAACCAAGGATTGAAACCAAACGGGTCCCAATACGGATGGATGAGATTTGCAAGGTCTAAGTCTTTTATCCACTAAACCAAGGATTGAAACAATATAGTAATTCAAGTCAACCGGACAGATTTTCAATGTCTAAGTCTTTTATCCACTAAACCAAGGATTGAAACGTTGATCGTTCGCATACCACGTATGAACAAAGAAATGTCTAAGTCTTTTATCCACTAAACCAAGGATTGAAACTAGTTCGCCCGACCAATAGACTTTCCTGTGTCACCGGTCTAAGTCTTTTATCCACTAAACCAAGGATTGAAACGGAACTCCCATAGTTTCACCTCCAATTAAAATACCTGTCTAAGTCTTTTATCCACTAAACCAAGGATTGAAACGGTGCATTTTCCTCTTGACTTTTTATATCTTATTTTAGTCTAAGTCTTTTATCCACTAAACCAAGGATTGAAACGTGAGGCGCTCTCGCCAACCAGCAGGCGTTTGTAGCGTCTAAGTCTTTTATCCACTAAACCAAGGATTGAAACACCGCGCCGACGGAGTCGGCGTCACTGAAAGGAAAGTCTAAGTCTTTTATCCACTAAACCAAGGATTGAAACATGATGATAATTAATTATATTATATGCGAAATGAAAAAGTCTAAGTCTTTTATCCACTAAACCAAGGATTGAAACTACAAATCTATGACCGATATCCTCTCAGCGGTTAAGTCTAAGTCTTTTATCCACTAAACCAAGGATTGAAACCCGGCGGCAGGGTATAAGATGACCTGGCATACACCATGTCTAAGTCTTTTATCCACTAAACCAAGGATTGAAACCTGGGGACATATTGGGCAACTGCATGAAGCCGGGATGTCTAAGTCTTTTATCCACTAAACCAAGGATTGAAACAAACCACCCGTAATCCCTGATGGCACATAATATTTAGTCTAAGTCTTTTATCCACTAAACCAAGGATTGAAACCCCAGATTATCACCGCAATCCCGGCTGCCAGATTCAGGTCTAAGTCTTTTATCCACTAAACCAAGGATTGAAACCATAGTTTCCAATCCGAAATCTTTTCTGCGCAATAAAGTCTAAGTCTTTTATCCACTAAACCAAGGATTGAAACATAAATTCTAAAATGAGGCAAAACAAGAGGTATTTTAGTCTAAGTCTTTTATCCACTAAACCAAGGATTGAAACTGCGGAATTGGCAAAAAGAAGCAATTAGAGATTATCGTCTAAGTCTTTTATCCACTAAACCAAGGATTGAAACAATACCAATGACCCGCTATTATTGCAAGCGTAAACATGTCTAAGTCTTTTATCCACTAAACCAAGGATTGAAACATAAATTGACGATGAATATCGCCCACTAATATCAAGTCTAAGTCTTTTATCCACTAAACCAAGGATTGAAACAGGACGGCGCAGTTACCGCAAATAAACTCGGCGATGATGTCTAAGTCTTTTATCCACTAAACCAAGGATTGAAACATTTTTCCAATTTGGAATTTTTTCCTGCTAAATCAGAGTCTAAGTCTTTTATCCACTAAACCAAGGATTGAAACATTAAGAAAAATCAAAGGGATTTTTTAGCCTTACAAGTCTAAGTCTTTTATCCACTAAACCAAGGATTGAAACATAAATATCGTAATGAAAACCTTGAAGCATTTTGACGTCTAAGTCTTTTATCCACTAAACCAAGGATTGAAACGCCCGAGTGCTCACTTGTGGCACCCATTACCATACGTCTAAGTCTTTTATCCACTAAACCAAGGATTGAAACAGCAGGCAAAGCGTTTTTTTATCCCGCATGATCGTCGTCTAAGTCTTTTATCCACTAAACCAAGGATTGAAACAACAACATCCCATTAGAATTGCAGGCATAGACATAAGTCTAAGTCTTTTATCCACTAAACCAAGGATTGAAACCAAGCACTATATACATCTGCTTCAATATAGCGGTAACGTCTAAGTCTTTTATCCACTAAACCAAGGATTGAAACTTATTCGGGCCATTAAAGAAGAGCTGCTGTGGTTAAATGAGTTCGGCTCCTTTGAAGAAGCTGAGGGCAGAATCGGTGCCTGGATAGAGAAAGGCTATAATTGGCTTTATGTCCACTCGGCTCTACTCGGCTCTGGGGTATCTAAGTCCAGAAGAGTTTGCTCAGCAATGGGCTCAAACACAGGAAGCCACATCGCAGGGAGCCCAGATATGAACCAGATTAAAGCCACGGCCTGTAAGCCAAACCAGATGGATTATTCTTTTGAAAAGAACTCTATCTCTCAGTGCGAGAAAAAGTGTCTTGCTTTTCGGGGTTTACTACACTTATCTATCTTTTTTCTTGATAAAATCATCTAAATATTTTAGGTTCCTTTTCAAATTCAGTGGGTAAATTGGGAGAACATAATTTTAAAAAAGTTTATATTATAGCATCTTGCTCCTAAAAAAGGAGAAAGCAATGATGATTAAAAAACTGTTTGAAATGGCATTGTCAATTCACGAGTCCTGGTATGTAAAAGATCTCAAATTTGATGAAGAAAAGAAGCAATTAGATATCCATATTGATTTTAAACGAGGGAGTAAATTTTACTATAAAGACGATAAGAGTGGACAAGAGGGTTATTATTCTGTTCATGACACAACCGAGAAGAAGTGGCGTCATTTGAACTTTTTTGAACATGAGTGCTATTTAATTTGTCGTACGCCCCGGATCAAGTTGCCGGACGGAAGCGTTCGTTTGGTATCTCCACCCTGGGCGGGAGTCAATTCGGGATTTACGCTTCTGTTCGAGGCGTTGATCTTGGAGTTGTGTCGTAATATGCCGGTTGCTACGGTAGGGAAAATAATCCATGAGAGTGATGATAAACTCTGGCGTATTCTGGGAAAATATATTGATGAATCGAGAGAGCAGTCCGATTATTCGATTGTCAGCAAAGTGGGGATTGATGAGACCAGCCGGGCTAAGGGTCATGATTACGTTAGTCTTTTTGTGGATTTGGAGGAGAAACGAACCTTGTTTATTACAGAAGGAAAAGGTAGCGAGACGGTAACGGCATTTGCCCGTGATCTTGAGTTGCATCAGGGCAATCCTGAAAAGATTGATGGGATTTGTTGCGATATGTCTCCGGCTTTTATCAAGGGTGTATCCGATTCATTTCCGGCGGCGGAAATCACCTTTGATACATTCCATATTCTGAAACTCATCAATGAAGCCGTTGATGAGGTTCGCCGGCAGGAAGTAAAGCTACACTCCATATTAAAGGGAAATCGATACCTTTTCTTAAAGAACAGTGATAATCTGACTCAGCATCAGCGAGAGTTATTGTCCGAGATAAAACTATCCAAACTGAACCTGAAGACCGTCCGGGCCCTTCAAATCCGTGAGGCGTTCCAGGCGATTTATCAGGCACAAACTGTTCAGGAATTCGAGGTCCTGTTGAAGAAATGGTTTTGGTGGGCTACTCATAGTCGTATTAAGCCAATACAGGAAGTTGCGTATATGATTAAAAGACATTGGCAGGGGATCATTAACTGGAAAACATCCCGGATTTCCAATGGTCTTTTAGAAGGTCTGAATTCTGTGATTCAGGCGGCTAAGTCCAAAGCGAGAGGGTACGCGAGCCCAAAATATTTTAAGATCATTGCTTATCTGATTACGGGTAAATTGAATTTTGCTAATATTAATCCCACATATACGATGTTTAATCAATGATAATTACCCACTCTAAACAAGAAGAAACCAAAGTTTATCATAATAAAAGACTTAAAAACGGACAGCGATATCGCTTAGATAATAATTTTTGCAGTTTTCTCATTTATGCATCGCTTTTAACACCGGCTGGTAGCGATTTTAGTCTTTCAAGTCTTTAGGATAAATGGGAAGGAAGATCACATGAAGTTAATTATTATTTCTAATAGGCTCCCAGTCACGGTGGCCCTGGAAAAGCAGAATATCAAAATCCGACCGAGTGCTGGGGGTCTGGTTACAGGGTTGAGCGATTATCTGAATTCCTTAAAGGGTGAAAAAGATGAATCTGTATTCAGTTTTAAGCCGCTCTGGATAGGCTGGCCTGGGGAAGAGTTCAAAGAAAACCTGGCTGGTGAGGTGCGAACGATTTTACAGCGGGAATTTAATTCATACCCGGTATTTATTCCATCAGCCCTTATGGACAATTTTTATAACGGATTCTGCAACAAAACCATCTGGCCTCTTTTTCATTATTTTCCCTCCCATGCTGTTTTCGATGAGTCACAATGGACTGCTTACGAAAAGGTAAACGAACTCTTTTCTCAGGAAATTTCTCCTCTTCTTGAACCCGGCGACACAGTGTGGGTGCACGATTACCACTTGATGCTTCTGCCTCAACTTCTCCGGGAGAAACTTAATAATATAGCCATCGGGTTTTTTCTCCACATTCCTTTTCCTTCATATGAGATGTTCCGCATGCTGCCACGAAGATGGGGTGTGAAAATTCTGGAGGGAATGCTGGGGGCTGACCTGATCGGTTTTCACACTCATGATTATACTCAGCATTTTCTGAAATGTGTGCTGTCAATCCTGGGATATGAGCACAGCATGGGTAAGGTTTTGCTAAAGGACAGGATGATCAAAGCTGAAACTATTCCCATGGGCATTAATTTCAAGAAATTTTATGACCTGGCCGCTTCAAAAGAAATAGAAAAAGAGAAAGCTAACCTGAAGGCAAAATGGCTCGACCAGAAGGTTATTCTCTCCATAGACCGGCTGGATTACACCAAGGGTATACTTAATCGTCTGGAGGGATATGAAATTTTCCTGTCCAACAATCCCCACTGGCACGGGAAAGTTGTTTTGATAATGGTTATCGTCCCCTCCCGCATTGGAGTTGAGCACTACCGGATGATGAAAAGACAGATCGATGAACAGGTGGGAAAAATTAACGGCAAATTTGGCCGCCTTAACTGGATGCCTATCATCTATCAATATAAATTTCTGCCACTTAAACAGCTGGTAGCCCTCTACAGTTTAAGCGATGTGGCACTCGTCACTCCTATTAGAGACGGCATGAATTTGATTGCTAAAGAATATCTGGCTTCCAGAACTGACGGGACTGGAGTGCTAATCCTGAGCGAGATGGCGGGAGCTGCCAGAGAGTTAGGTGAAGCTTTGATAATTAACCCCAATGACCGGGCAGATATCGCGGCTGCTCTCAAACGGGCGCTGGAGATGCCCCCGGAAGAACAAAAAGGGCAAATAGAAGCTATACAGAGAAGACTGAGACGTTTTGATGTGGTCAAATGGGGTAGTGAGTTTATCAACGAGCTTTTTACGATCAAAGAAACCCAGAGACGTTTTGAGGCCCGGCTGCTTGGTGTTCAGCAGGAGGTCCTTATCAAAGATTATCTGCAGTCTCGAAGCCGGCTAATCCTTCTGGATTATGATGGAACGCTGGTGCCCTTCGCTTCGGACCCGCGGTTGGTCAGGCCCAATGAAGAAGTGGTAGAAGTTCTCAAGAGGCTGTCAGCCGACCCGAAAAATGAAATAGTCATTATCAGCGGCCGTGACCGGAAAACACTGGAAGAGTGGTTTGCCGGATTAGAAATTGGCCTGGTAGCTGAGTATGGAGTCTGGCTCAGGCGGAAGAATAAGAACTGGAGGATGCTTAAACCGCTGGAAAATGGTTGGAAGCAGGAGCTGCTGCCGGTTCTGGAAATTTATGTCGACCGGCTGCCAGGTTCGTTCATTGAGGAAAAAGAGTTTTCTCTGGCCTGGCACTACCGCGCCTGTCAGCCGGAGCTGGCTTCGGTCCGGGCTAATGAGCTGGTTGATTATCTGGTGGATTTCACCTCCAGCACGGATATTCAGGTGCTCCACGGGAGCAAAGTTGTCGAGATAAGATGTGCCGGGATAAACAAAGGTGTGGCCGGTCTTTCCTGGTTGATGGAAAATGATTATGATTTCATCCTGGCTGCAGGTGATGACTGGACGGATGAAGATTTATTTAAGGTTCTTCCAGAGAAAGCTTATTCGATTAGAGTGGGGATTGCCAATACCAATGCTAAATATAATTTGCTTAATTACCAGGATGTGTTAAAACTAATAAAAAAATTATGCGGGAGTGAAGAATGATAAAAAGAATTGAGGATTATCGAGAAATTGTCGGCGATGAAATTATCCATAATATTTTTAAGAAAGCCATAAAGTTCGCCCACAAACACGTTGTCCATATCAATTCAACCTACCAGGGTGGAGGAGTGGCCGAAATCCTGTCCAGCCTGGTAGCGCTGATGAATGATGTTGGAATATTTGCCGGCTGGAGAGTCCTACACGGTTCGCCCGACTTTTTTGCCATCACCAAAAAATTTCATAACGCCCTTCAGGGAGATCCAATTAACCTGACGGCTATGAAGGAAGAAATCTATCAGGAACAAAATGAGTATTTTTCCAGGTTTACCCATCTAAACCATGATCTGGTGGTCGTCCATGACCCGCAGCCACTGCCGATGATCAGATTTTACAGGAAAAGACAGCCCTGGGCCTGGAGATGCCATGTAGACCTGTCCAATCCCAATCCAGAGCTCTGGGAATATCTGAAGCGGTTCATCCTGAGATACGATATGGTCGTTGTCTCGCACGAAAATTATAAACATAAGGACCTGCCTGTCCCCCAGCGTATTGTGCATCCTTCTATTGACCCATTAGCGGCTAAGAATAAACCCCTCGATAAGAATACGATCAAAAAATACTTAAACAAATTTGGTATTCCTAATGGCAAACCAATCATCACCCAGATTTCCAGGTTTGACAAGTGGAAGGACCCTGAAGGTGTGCTGAAGGTTTTTGAACTGGTAAAAGAAGAAATAGATTGCCGGCTGGTGCTTTGTGGAAATCTAGCTACCGATGACCCGGAGGGACGGAAGATATATGAAAGAATAGCCCAAAAAGCCAGGAATATGAGTGATGTTATTTTGATCCTGGAGGAAAACAACATTTTAGTAAATGCCCTGCAGTCTACTGCGGCTGTTGTCCTTCAGAAGTCGCTCAGAGAGGGCTTCGGGTTAACAGTCACCGAAGCCCTGTGGAAAGGGCGACCGGTAGTGGCTTCTAACGTTGGGGGAATACCTCTGCAGATTATAGACGGGAAGACCGGTTTTCTGGTGGAACCGGAGGATATTGAAGGATGTGCCAGAAAGGTCGTCCATATCTTGAAAAACCCCGAACTCTGGCAGGAATTGGGAGCAAACGGCAAAGCCCATGTCAGAGAGAATTTTCTGGTGACCAGAAGCCTCCTTGATTACCTTGACATTATGGGTGAGCTTCTCTGTTAAAGCGGGGACTCGTAGTTATGCAACGTGTAATTCTATTCTCGCTAGTTTATAAGAATGTTCGCAATTTGATCTAGGAGGATGAGCCATCGTAATATCTCCTTTTAAAGACTTCAACCTTAAGAAAGGAGGTTTTTATTTACGATGGCTCACAGGGATTGTAAGAGAATTTTACAAGGATTGCTAACGGGATTTTTGGCGGAGGAAGATCCGATAAAGGCGATGCTGGAGCGGTTAAAGGGGGAAAAATCGGTAGCTGAGATTTGCCGGGAGCACCAGATAAGCCAGACATTGTATTATCGGTGGCGGGACAGGTTTTTGGAGGCAGGACAGAAAGGGTTAAGCAATGGGGGCGGTGAGAATGAGAAGGCATTGCAAGCTCAGATAGAGAAGCTGGAGAAGATAATAGGGCGGCAGACGATTGCGATTGAGGCTTTAAAAAAACTCAAGAGTTAATCTCGGGGAAGAAGACGAAGCTGATAAGGGAGAAAGGGATGAGTCTGAAATCGGCCTGTGAGGCTCTGGGGAAAGCCGAAGACAACCCGCTCTAACGAGTACTGGGGCATAGACATGACGAAGTTTATTTTAGGCTCTTTGGGCTGTTGTTATCTCATTGTGGTGCTGGACTGGTATACCAAAAAGATAGTTGGCTGGAAGCTATCGCTAAGGGGCAAAACGTCTGAATGGAAAGAAGCACTGGACAGGGCACTTTGCCAGAAGTTTCCCTTTGGAGTAAGAGGCCAGGGGCTAAATCTTATCTCAGACAATGGGTCGCAGCCGAACTCGGTGGCCTTTATGATAGAGACAGCCGGGTTGGGTATTAATCAGATTTTCTGTTCTTATGACAATCCACGGGGCAACGCTGAAGTCTAAGTCTTTTATCCATTAAACCAAGGATTGAAACCACTTGCGCGGGAAGTCGATATTTTGGTTAATCATGAATGGCAAAGAGTGAATAAATTTGTGGTTAATTGGCAACACAAAAGTCTCGCTATGGACTATACATTTACCGATTATCCATTAAATCTGCAAATTTTAAAAGAATACTGAACAAGAAATTGGTAATTATGGAGTAAAGGAATATGGAGTCCTTATGGAATATATATGGAGTGCAGTGACCATGTCACTGCATGCACCGACACAGTCGGTACACTCCTAAAAATTGCAAAATTGAAACCGCTGGAAAACTTATCAGCAATAGTTAACTTTTCACTGCCTTATGAAAAGATTTTTATTAACTATTATTCTCCATATAAGCATCACCACCTTCTCTCTAGCTCAGATTAGCTCCGATTGGATCGAGCAAGAAATCCGTACTAAAACCGAATGGCTGGAAAACCAGCGAACCGCACTGCTCCAACTACCGAGTTACGCAAATACAAACGCTTACGACGTAACTTATTACGCTCTGGATTTTCGGTTCGACATTGCCAGCTCAATTTTATACGGTAATGTCACCATCCGCGGTTCAGCCGCTGAATCTAACCTTCAACGAATTGACCTCGATATGGATGACAACCTATCGGTAACATCAATTGGCGGAGATGCCGACAGCTATACTCATCGCAATAACATTTTATCATTGCAACTGAATAAAATTCTGAACGAGAACGATACCTTCAACGTCTCGATTACCTATAGTTGCTTAGAAAAAAAGAATAATGACAGAGGGATATATTTTCAATATCACAATTCAACGCCGGTCATTTCAACTCTGAGTGAACCTTATTATGCTCATACCTGGTTTCCTTGCAAAGACCGGCTCGGTGATAAAGCCGATTCGGTGGACATTAATATTACCGTGCCGTCGGAATTGAAAGCTGTCTCCAATGGTACACTTGTAAAAATAATTGAAAATGATGACGGCACCTGCACTTATTGCTGGCAGGAACGCTACCCGATTGCCGTTTATCTAATTTCATTAGCAATTTCCGACTACACTTATTGGAGTGAAAATTATTTCGGTATAGACGGGTTCAGCTCGATGCCGTTGGAATTCTGGATTTATCCAGATTTTGACACAATTGCTCGTCCGTTTCTGAATATGACTGCCGATATGATGACTTGCTTTGCTTCCCTCTGGGGCGAATATCCGTTCTTCAAAGAAAAATACGGTCAAGCTCAATTTTCCTGGAGCGGTGGTATGGAACACCAAACCGCTACCAGTCTGGGATCGTTTTCTGAGATGCTGATTTGTCACGAATTGGCGCATTCCTGGTGGGGTAATGATGTTACTTGCACCAGCTGGAAGCACATCTGGCTGAATGAAGGCTTTGCGCGCTATGCAGAGGCACTTTGGCGGGAAAATAATGAAGGTGCCGTTGGATTAAAGAATTATATGACGGATCTGAATCGCCCTTCTCGCTGGCGCACCGGTAGTTTGTATGTTCAGGATACCAGTGACGTTAACAATATTTTCAATCAGATAGTTTACGATAAAGGCGCCTGGGTATTGCATATGCTAAGAGGCTTGACCGGAGATGAAAATTTTTCCGAAATTCTTAAACGATACCGCCAGGAATACTCCGGCGGTTTTGCCTCAACTGCCGATTTCCAGAAAAAGTGTGAAGAGATTTACGGCCAAAGTTTAGATTGGTTTTTCGAGCAATGGGTTTACGGCGTCGGTCAGCCTCATTACCAGGTTAATTGGCAAGCTTATCGTCATTCTCTTAATTCCTGGAAAATAAAAGTCGCTATCTCGCAAATCCAGACCAGTGCTACAATTTTCCGAATGCCGCTGACTTTGTTGTTTAGTGACAGCCTCAATGATACAACTTTTATAGTCACCGACAGTTTGGTAACTCAGTATTTCACTTTTTACTGCAATTTTAAACCGGATTCCATCGCCCTCGATCCAGACAATTGGGTATTAAAGAATGCAACTTATTTCAATTCCTACTCGGAGCCGCAGACTCGACCGGAAGAGTTCTGGCTTCATCCGCCTTACCCCAATCCTTTTAACCAATGGGTAAATATCAAAGTAGATTTGCCGTATGACATCTACGGGCGGCTAGCAATTTACGATTTAACCGGCCGGGAGGTCGCCATTCTACAAGATGGTTTATTCAAAGCCGGTCAATATAAAAGCCAGTGGCAACCGCAAGGTAGCGCCTCCGGTCTTTATTTCGTCAGTTTCAAAGCGAGGTACATTCATCTCCGGCAAAAAATTGTATATCTGAAGTAAGATTTATCTTAACCGCCAGAATTAATTTTTATAAATTCAGCCCAAAATATAAACAATGGGAATTTTGAGATAAATGCTGACTAAAATTAAAAATGCTTTGCGCCAACCGGAGAGCCGGCGAATTATTGCCATTGTTCTCTTGCTATTTATTATCATAAATGTGATAGCCTGGCTATCGCTTCGCCCGTATATGAAACAGCCGCCTTGCTACGTTTGCGGACGGGCAAAGACCCGTCCGGTCAAAACGCTTTATCAATACCGGGTTGAGGTTTTGCCATATATGAAATCCGTTGACATTTGGTACTGCGAACGGCATTATCAACATGCATCTGAAATTATCACCAAGTTACCGATTAAGAATGATTCGGTGGCTAGTCGTTTTAGAATCGCCGTTATCGCCGGAACTTTTTCACTTTTTTCGCTACTATTTATAATCATTTTACTGGAAATGAGTTTTAACTGGCTTTTTATCCATTCCGGATTGATTGCCCTTACTTACTTGGTTGGAGGCGTTACTTCCAACCTGACCGTGGTAATATTATTAATTTCAACCTTTGCACTTGCGATTGGAATTTTTTATTTTTGGAATCGTTGGTTCAATAAATAATAGACTAAAATGGACAAAGTGGATATCGTAATTATCGGAGCTGGTGTGGTTGGATTAGC
>Ga0209407_1002266_pt1 | contig 18278 bp, 9 predicted proteins | sample AD_JPNHG3_MetaG_FD_184410 | JGI IMG/M metagenome (GOLD analysis project Ga0209407, IMG submission 184410) | Active sludge microbial communities of municipal wastewater-treating anaerobic digesters from Japan - AD_JPNHG3_MetaG (SPAdes) (version 2) | ecosystem: Engineered > Bioreactor > Anaerobic >... | reverse complement strand
ATGGATGGCTTCCGGAAGAGCATCTTCTCCCAAACATGGCCATAGTTTTCCTTCCCAGATTGCCTGCTGTAAGACCAATGGATATTCTTGTCTGTTTGGGTGTAAAGCAAGGCAGCGGATGTTGGGGTGCCGCTCTAAAAAGGACACGAAAGAACCTTTTTCCTTTGAAAGTTCTTTCAGAGGAGCGATGAGTAAAACCCCCGTATCGTCTGAAAGTCCGGCAAGAACCCGAACAGCTTCATAAAGGTTATTGCAGACGTCTTTGCAACCCTTAAAGTCAGCTAGACAAGCGGATGACAATGGTAAAAATTTGTCTGTTCCATTGATGATCAGGATGTTGCTGATTTTTGGAAATTGCATTTTTCCCCTCGGATTCCAGACCTTATTTTACCAAATTCTTGTGCAAAAAGTCAAGGTTTTCCTGGTTTACCCTTGCTCTCCATTTTCACTTTTTTAATCTACTGAAAAACACATTGCCTTGGCCGTGTTCGTTTTTCTATGGTATTTTTGGTACCGATAATATCGCTATTACAAAAAGGGTTTGGCTTGTTTTGGCAGAGGGGGATAGTTTTTTGCTTTGCTCTTTCTCGTCAGGCCGTTTCTTCACTTGTTCCCGCCGCTTCAGGAGGCGCTGCCGCCGACAAAATCTTGTTTCAGGCAAGATTTCGGCGGTACCAGTCGATTGTTTTTTGGAGTCCTTTTTCGAAGGAAATGACGGGCTGATAGCCAATGAGTTGCCGAGCTTTTTGAATGTCGGCCAGTGAATGCTTGACATCACCGGCACGCGGCGGGGCATAAACCGGCTGAACGTTTTTGCCGAGGTATTGATTAATCAGCCGCACAACTTCGTTGAGAGTGATGCGCTGACCGCAGGCAATATTAATGGTTTCGCCATTTGCCTGAGGAGCACGGGCAGCCAGCAGGTTGGCTTCGACAACATTGTCTATGTAAGTAAAGTCGCGGCTTTGTTCTCCGTCGCCGAAGATTGTGAGCGGACGGTCGTTCAAGATGCTTGTAACGAAAGCAGGGATGGCAGCGGCGTACTGGCTTTTCGGATTCTGATAGGGGCCGAAGACGTTGAAATACCGCAGCGAGATCGTTTCCAGCCCGAATACCTTAGAGAAGACGCTGCAATAATATTCACCGAATAGTTTGGCTGCCGCATAGGGGGAAAGCGGAGCGGGGAGCATCGATTCCGTCTTCGGCAGAGTCGGGCTGTCTCCATAGGCGGATGAGCTGGCTGCATAGACGAAACGTTTCACTTTGGCATCCCGTGCAGCCATTAAAAGGGTAAAAGTGGCATCTACACAATGACGATGGGTGTCGGCCGGCTTTTCCACGCTGAGCGGTACTGAAGGGAGGGCCCCCTGATGAAGGACAATATCAATTCCTTCCATGCATTGGCGGGCGATCTTTTCCTCTCCCATGTCGCCCTCGATGAATTCGATAGAATCAAGGATGTCGGCCAGATTGCTTTTTTTGCCGGTTAGGAGATTGTCCACCACCCGGACAGAAGCTTTCTCTTGGACAAGACGTCTGCAAATGTTGGAACCGATAAAGCCGGCTCCGCCTGTGACCAGATAGTGCTGCATAGGAAGAAGTCCCTTCTAAGGATTCGAGCGGACGGGAAGCTGATGATACTCCAGATAAGAGCGATAAATTTCTTGGAAATAGCCGCCCTTGAGACTCCTGACGCCCATCAGAACTGTCCCGACGATATTGGCTCGAATTGATTGAAGTTCCCGAAGAATTCGCATGGCTGCCCCCCGATGGGTGGCGGAAGCTTTAAAGACAACCAGCGTGCCGTCGACTGCGGCGGAGAGGGATTTGGCATCGCTGACCAGCATCGCAGGGCCGTCTATAAGAACATAGTCATAACGAGTTTTGCATTGCTCAAGCAGTTCCTTCATTCGCGGGCTGTCGAGCAGTTCGGCTGGATTGGAGGGAAGGGGGCCGCTGTCGATGATGTCCAGGCCGGCAATGCCGCTGAGTCGAATAATTTGTGAAATGTCTGTGCACTGACCCATCAGATAATTACTCAGGCCATAGTCCGGATGCTCAACGACTGCCCCCGTTTCTTCGGTCCGCGGGAAAAGGTGAGCGAGGGCGGGACGGCGGAAATTGGCGTCAATCAGAAGAATTCGCCTGTTTTCGGCCAGAAAGGTGCTGGCTAAATTGGTGGCGACAGATGTTTTTCCGTCTCCGGCATTCGGGCTGGTGATCAGCAGAGATTTGTGCATGGCTGTGCCGGCTGAAAGTTTCAGATTAGTACGAAGCTGTCGGTAGCATTCGCTCATAATAGAATACGGGGCCTGGCGGACAACATGAAAGAGGTCTATCCCTTCCACGTCCTTATCATCGTCTGCATGACAGATGTTGCCCAGCAGCGGAACTTTCAAGTGCCGCATTACTTCACTTGGTGTTCGGATCAGGTCATTGAGCAGCTCTATGGCAAAGGCAAGTCCCAGCCCCGCCAAAAGCCCCAGGATGAAGCCGGCCGGCAAATAAAGTTGCCATCGCGGCGAACTGACTTTCAGAGGTTCCGGTGCCAGCCCCAGACTGCGCAGCTTACTCAAGTAAGGGTCATTGAAAAGAGCTCGAAGACTTTCATAATGTGCGTTGGCTTTTTCAAGCAGGGCCTGTTTTTCGCTTCGTTCAATTTCATATTTGGCATATTGGGCACGGTCGTTGTCCGCCCGTTTGTATTCGTCTCTGGCCTGCTGAACCTGGCGTGTGACCGCATCCAGCTGCTGACTCAAGGCGGCTACTTCATCCTGAATCAGCTGCCATTGAGAGTTTCTCACAATTTCAGCAATTTCAATCTTGCGGGCATCGAGATCTTTTTTGAATTGTTCCCGAGATTGTAAGGTTTCGTGAACCCGACGATGGTTTTCTCCGAATCGTGCTTTCTGCTGAGCCAGAAGGGCATCGATGCTGTTTAGAGAATTCTGCAGCTGCCGTACGATCATGTCCTGCTCAACGGCTTGCTGGATGACTTGATCATAATCTACCTGGGTTGCCCGACGCTCGGCAATTTGCAGCAGAACATTAAGCCGATCTCTTTCTGCATCCAGACGGCTGAATTCATTATATAAATTGGCCAATTTCTGGTCCATATAATCCCGAAATTCGCCCCCCTGGATATTGAGTCTGGCGAAATCGCTGCCGGCACGGAGGGAATCCATTTGGCTTTGAATTGCGTTCAAACTTTCCCGAAGGTCTTGACGGTTTCGTTCTTCGGCAGCCATTTCTTCCGAAACGCTTGCACGGGCTTTTTCTCGCTGGTCGGAAAGGAAAAGACGAACCATTTCATTGACAATCAAAGCAGACTCTCGTGCACTGCTGCAAGTCATTGATACCCGAATAAAATCCTGATCCCGCGGGGCATTGGCAACAAGTTTTTTGTTGAGGCGGTCGATAGCTTTGGCTGTGTCGATGGAGACAATTTCACCGTCTGCATTGCGTTCCACGAATTGTTCAAACCATTTTGTGGCTCGAATGCTGTCCTGCTTGATTAAGTTCTGCAGCATATCCTGCTCTTTAAGCAATGCCGCTTTGGTAGCTCGAAACTGATAAAACAAATCCTTTTGAGGTTGAGCAGCAGTAAATTCTCGAGGGTCTGCCGTAATAGGAGGCAAGACCTCGATGCCGGCCACTGCGGTATAGCGCGGGAAGAAACGCAGCGTGAAAATATAGACGGCTATACTCAAGATGAATCCCCCCGCTGTGAAAAGGATAATCATCCACATGTGCCGTCTCAGAATGCCTAAAATTTCCTTGGGTGTTAAAGTGGGGGCAGCCGCCGGCGGCATGGCCATTCGCGGCGGTACAGGATAAGCCGCAACCGGAGTTGTCATTCCCTGGATAACCCGTTGAATTTGCTCAGCCATATTATACTCCTGCTGAAAGGATCGTTTGCCCTGAATTTTATAAACTCAATTCCTGGATTTTCTTTTCCAGGACCTCTTTGTCTGCAGACGGAATGCCCACAGCAGATACAGCTCGCCGATAGGCCGCTGCAGCTTCCGTCTTCTTTCCCAACCCTTCCTGGGTCATTCCCAGATGCTTAAAGACTTCCCACGGGATTGATTCATTGCGTGCTTCGTGAAGCTGGATCGTCCGCAGCAGTGCCTGATGGGCCTCTTCATAGTTTCCAAGGAGGCACTGAATATAGGCATAGGTGTCCAGATAAACAGGATTGCCCATTTCGTTCTGACATGCTTTTCGAGCATACTCCAGCGCCTTATCGAGCTGCTGATTACTGTCGGCCAGCATGTAAGCCAGATTATTCATTATCGTATAGTTGTTGGGCATCCTTTCAAGCATTTCTTCCATCAGGGTTATTGCCTGCTGAAGGTACTGTTCGTCGGAGGTCTGAGAATAAGCCATTGTTAAAAGATTGGCCTTCTTCAGGGAGAGTTGGACCCATTCTATTTGAGAGGGCTGGAGTATCCCCAGACAGGTATTAACATATTGAAGAGCCTGATTGTACTGGCCGGTCTGGGAATACAGATTAACGGCCCCCAGTAGTCCTTGTATGGATTTTGGATCCTGACGGAGCTTTTGGCTGCACCATTGGGCTGCCGTCTCGGGACCGGTCTTTTCCACGATGATGGCGATGATCCCATTCATCAAGTCCAAATTGGTCCCTGTCTTTTCAAGGGCTTGGAAGAAGTTTTGGATGGCCTTATCTTTCTGGCCGAGCTCCAGATGAGTTTGGGCTATATAGGTATAGAGGATCGCTGCATGAGGGGAATCGATTAGTTCAGCCGCGAAGGCCAGCAGTTTATTATAATTCTTGCTCTGGAGAAGTGTTTCCAGGTAGTAGTCCAGCGTTCGTGAATCGCCAGGACCATTCTTGCGGCTCAGTTCCCATGCTTTGGCCAGCATCTGTTCTGCGGCGGTCAGATCTTTCTGCTCAAGAAAGAATTTCCCTGCTCGAAAGTGCCAATAAACATTGTCTGAATACTTAGCGAGGGTTTCCAGATAAAAGCGCTTCAAATCACTGGTTCGATGATGCTGCTCGTAGATGTTTTCAAGCATAATGCGCAGTTGCATAGGAGCTTGCGGCTCATTCAGGGCTGTTTTCAGTTCTCCAATGGCGGCTTCCACCTGTCCGCTTTCCAGATACACATTGGCCAGTTCCATACGGGTAGCAGCAAGCGGTTCAATTGTTTTACTGCGCAACAGAGAATCAATGGCTTTGGGGTAGTCTCCCATCAGACGATAGACCCGCCCCCGCAGACGCCACGCGCCGGCATGCTCAGGATTGCCGGCCAGAAACTCATTCAGTTTCGCCAGTGCATCCTGCAGATGCCCGCAGCTGATGTTATACCATGCGTCCAGCAGAAGCACTTGGCTGTTATCCGGATAGCGTTCTCGGAAACTGGCAATTTGTTTGTCAATAGAGTCCGTAAATTCAAATTCAAGATAAAGCTGGAGAATCCATAATTCCTCTTCTGGTGTGGATGCCAGCGGCCGCATTTTGTCCAGCAGTTTTTTCACAGCGGCGCGGTCGCCTTTGCCTCTGGCGACCAAAATCAGCCCTTGCAGAGCTTCTTTGTCGGATGGATTTTTCTGAAGCATTTCGTTCAGGATGGCTTCGGCCTTCTCAAACTGACCGTCCCGCAGATAGAATCGCCACAAAACATCGGATTGACCGCTCAGAATAGTTTCGGCTTCCGCCGATCGACCGGTTTGACGCAGGTACTCTGCATAAGCGTTAAGAACTCCTTCATTGTTCGGCTCTATTTCAAGGGCTTTTTGATAAGCAGCGCCGGCAATTTGGTAGAGACCTTCCTTCTTTTCCGGATTTCGTTCTTGAGCGGCCATCCGCATCGCCATGTTCCCGAGCAGAATAGCATTGGATGCAGAGGGATTGATTTTCAGAAGCTGCTGCCGCATTGCCAGCGAACGCTCCGGATTTCTTTCGAAGGCGATTTCCGCGTAATAACTCTGCAGATTCTGATTGCCGGGATTCAGCATCATAGCCAGAATGAGCATTCGTTCGGCCTCTTCCACCTGTTCCGGTGTGACTTTGCCGCCAAGGCGTGTGTTTCGTTCCTGCAGAAGCGAGGCGTAATGCAGAATAATATCCGGACTGAGCGGATTCATCTGAGCGGCGGTCTGGGCGGCGGTGATGGCGTCATCTAATTTGTTCTGGGCCAAAAAGACACGACTTTTCAGCAGCCAGGCCTGCGGGAACAAAGGCCGATAGGTCAAACATTCTTCCAGACGCCGAAGTGCGGCATCATAATTTCCCCTGGCTATTTCCATCTGAGCAGCGTAGAAACTGCCTTCGCAGCCGTCGAGGTTTTTTTGACGAGCTTGTTGGGCAATTTTCTCTGCTTCTTCGAAAGATTTCTCACGCAGCAGCAATTCGTAATAAGCATTGGCAACAGCTGTATCCTCCGGAAATTGCTTATAGGCCTGACGATAGGCCGCCAACGCTTCCGGAATCCGATTGGCTGACACAAGATACTGAGCCCAGGAAACCAGCCGCTTGCGAGGATCGGAAATCCCTAACAGGGCCTCTTCGGTTAACTGGGCCATCCGCTCAGAGGGTATCACTGTTGGGTCCGGCTCAGTCAATTGCTTTTGAAGCAGAACAAAGGCCGGTTCATCCGGTTTGTGCTGGAGATAGGCGTCCACCAGAGATTTGACCTTCTCAATTTGTTTGTCGCGAATCCAGCGATGGCAGCTGCTCAGCAGCAAGGAGCTGTTGACCCGGCCGGCATCCAGATTCAGCAGTTTGGAAAACAAAGCAAATTGCTCATTATACAAAGAATCCAGCCGGCTTTTCATTTCTGCTGCAGACGCTGTTTGTTCTTCGTCGGCAGCAGCAGAAGACATCTCGATAATTTTTCGATTAAGCAGGAGCAGACGAAGCGCGATGGTATCCGGTTCATCCGGATTCATAGAGGCTAGGGTTTCTTCCGCTTCCTTGGTGAATCCAGCTTCTATATAGGCCTGTAATTGCAAATATTTTGTTTCGGCTGTGCTTCCGTAGCTGCTTTCATAAGTGCGTATCATCGCCACCGCTTGGGGATAGTTTCTTGAAGTCATTAAAATTTTGGCATAGTCAATCAGAGTCTCCGGTTTCCATGAAGCTACACTGTTCCGATTGAATAGGGCTTTTTCAAGAAACTCTTTCTGCATTCCGAAAACATTCTGATTGGCCATTTCCTTTGCCAGAACATAACACAGATACGAATCAATCTGGGAAAGTTCATTGGGCCGATCAAGTGCCTTGAGCTGTTCATAGACCTTGTATAACTGGCGGATGGCTTTCTCCCGCTGACCTTCTGCAAGGGCAATCAGCCCCTGCCATTTTTGGATGATCGGGTTTTCCGCCGTACCGACCAGCTGCGTCATCCGATCAGCGGCGTTCTTGACCCGCTCCAACTGCGGCTTGAATTCATCCAGAGAACGTCCCGCCCACCGAGCTTCCAGAATCGAGTCGATACGAATTTGAGCAATGAATGAATGCAGGGTGTATTGATTGCTGCGGGCATACGATTCACGCGGACCGCTTTGTTTCTGAGCATCCGGAAGCAGAAGGCCTTTTTCCGCAATCTGAAGGGCTTCTTCGATGAGAGCCGGATTTTTCTGAATGGAACCAAGCCGATGAAGCAGACTGGCTAATCGGAGAATATAGGAGATATCCTCTGGTTTTATTGCTGCGGCCTGACGCATCGCCTCGACGGCCTTTGTCAGTTCCTCTACGCGGCTTCGACGTCCGCTTCGTTCATAAGCATTGGACAAGGCGGTATATAAAAGGTCGCTTGCAGGCAGAGTTTGAATAAGATTCTCGGCCTCCTGACGAATTTCCTCCAGACGGTTTGGGTCAGTGAGTGTTTCCAGCTCGAAATTGATTTTGGCTGCCCACGCCGCCGGCAAATTGTCGCTGCGTTCAATCGCCTGCTGAAGAATCTTTTCCGATTCCTGGCGTGCGATTTGTTGAGATTGCAAGTTTCCCTGAGATGCCTCAATTGACCCCCGCACCAACATACATTCAGCCAGATATTCATATCCTTTGACATCGGAGGGATTCAGCTCAAGATACCGCTGAAAATCGGCTGCCGCTTCCTTGAGCAGCTCCAGCCGATCGCTGGTAGTCCCCAGCCGGGCGATTTCCAGACAAGCTCGACCATGAGCCAGAAGAATTTTGATGTCCGTCGGCTGCTGGGTCTCCTCCAAAATTTTCAGGAGGTCGCCGGAGTAATTCTGGACCTGCTTCCATGCTTGGGATTGGCCCAGGTCGGCCACTTCATAGAAATAATCAAACATTTTACGCGTGGCGGGTTCATTTTTAGGATCAATCCTCAGGATTTGATTCCAGCAGCCGAGGGCTTTGCTCCAATCCGCCTCGTGATAATCATTCTGAATCAGATGAAACTCAGCAAGGCGAAAGTAGTTTTCAATTTTCTCCCGGTTGGTTTTGGCAACGGCACAAGCCCTGCCGAAGTATCGCTCAGCAGCTTTATAGTCATTTTCTTCAAGAGCTTCCTGGGCCCTTTTCAGACAATACTCAGGGTTTCGGCTTTTCAGAAGATAAGCCCCGGCTCCAGCTGTACCCAACGCACAGATGCCTGCGATGACCAGCAGAATTACGACAACCTTTTTATTGAGTTTCTTGGCCATATTTCGCTTATCCGTTTCTTAGGAAGGACTTGTTGATTTTTGATTGGTTTTTTCCCAGTCCGGCCAATGGTCGGCTTCAAGAATCGGCAGGAGAATCGAAAGAAGTTTTCGGCTGCCTTCAACGACCTGTTCTTTATCCGGATAGAGGACATCGGAAAAGTCGATTCCATAAAATTTCCATTCTACTTTGCAGAAATACGAATAGGGGCTGAAAAAATTACTTCCAAGGATGGCCCTTGTTTCGGTTCTGCTGGAGGCATATTTGCCGTTGGTTTTGAAGAAATACTGGACTCGCAATTCTTTTTCCGTTGGTACGAGCCCCTGACTTTTTTGGCTGAAAAGAACAGATTGTATGCCAATTGTATCTGGAATCAGGCGGCGTATATTTTCCGGCATGGAATTTTTGTCGATAGGAATTTGAAGGATTTCCCCGCCGAGTTTTCGATTGCCGCCGCCGACATAACATTCATCCGGTACATGCGGCACCATATCCGGATTGCCGGTGTAGTATGTAATAAATAAAGAACAAAAACGCAAAGGACTGTCCTTGGGAACTTCCGGGTCTTCCAATTCCCATTGCAGGTATTCTTCGGTTCCTAAACTATCCAGCACATCCCGATTTGTGATGCGATTTTTCTTCTGAACAATGTAAGGAGCCAGTTTGGCCTCATCCATTTTTTCAAAAGAGGCCTTCAGGGGCAGGGGAGATTTTGAAAAATAAACTCCCATTTGATAAATGGAGAATTCTTTGGAGACAGCGGCAATTGCTAAAATGCCGCTGCAAAGAAGGAAAGAGGGAGTCAAAATCGATCGGGAGGCAGACCTCATAAACCAGACTCCCTTCCGGAAGAAGATTCAGGACTCTTTCTGCGGATAACGACTTCCTTGGCTGTTTCTGTTTCCTCCACAAACAGGTTTTCCATCAGCCATGCCAAACCCCAGTAAAAGAAGAATGCTACAAAAATCATCATCATCCCGAGCATATCATGATAAATGCCTTGGGCATATTGGGGGTCGCCGAAGATATAAATCAGGCCGGTGACGGTTACTCGAATAAGATTGCACAGAATGGCTATGGGAATTGTGCTCAGCAGGAGAATAATCTTCTGCCAGGCAGGACGTTTGTGCAGATAGGCCATCAGCACTCCCAGTGCCAGGAAAGCCCACAAAAGCCGCATCCCGCTGCATGCTTCCGCTACATCTAAGCCCGGTTCCAGCGGGACCCCTTTGTATTCAATTTCAATAGTTACTCCCTGCGTGTTGGCTTCTAATTGGGGGATAAGGTTTAAAATCACTGCGGAGGCCTGTGCCGCAATTGTCCGAAGGGGTCTGGAAATACGTGTGTAGATGTCGGCAGGCAGGGGGATGGCGAAATAAAGATAAAAAACAGGGAGCCAGACCTGTTTGAACAGATTCCACCCACCAAGGAATACGACGATAGAAGCCAGCGTCGTCAGCATAAGGAGGGGCCGGCCATAGCCGAATTTAAATACTACGAGATTCAAAACATACAAAAAGAGCGACCCTGCCAGTCCCACAGTTCCCCAAAAATAGCTGGGTTTTATTTCTGTTCGCAGTACATCTTCTTTTCGTCGGTTTAAGAGATAAAGACTGAAGAATGGAATCAAAAATCCGTGTGACCAACTCGGGTCCAGCCATTGCGCAAAAAGGCGATGGATTTCATCGTAGTAAAATGCATAAAATAAAAGAGCAATAACGCTGATCTGCAGATAAACAGAAACTGAGACATCCCGCCATCGAGGGGAAGGCGGTTCAGGAGACAGGGTTGGGTGTTCTGCAGTCGCTGTGGTTTGACTCATGAGAGCACTTCCATGGGTTTACCATGTCCAAACGTCTTCGAAGTCTTCATTAGCAAAGTTTCGGTCATAAACAAGCCCAAACCCATAGGTGGCCCGGAAGGCATTCCGCAAGACTGCCAGGTACCGGCTGCTCCCGTGAGTACCTACGTTAATTAAATCGTAGGGTTTGATAAAGAAATCGGGTTGTGTCCCTTTGGCAATCTTTTTCAGATCTACCAGTACGATTTCTTCCTGAGCCAAACCAGCGGAGTTCTTGCCCAATCGACGAATCACCTCGACTTTCTGGGGATAGGCAATCTGATTCAGGCCGCCGGCGGTTGCGATGGCTTGTTTAAGTGTGATGGGTCTGCCGGTTAAGGGGAAGGGCCCTTGTGCGTTCACATTCCCCAAAATCCAGAATTCCCCAATAATGTCTAAGGGTACGGTGATTCGATCCCCAGGTCGGATGACAACGTTATAGCGGGGATCGCCTGCCAGCAGTCGGTCTACAGGGATGCGGATAACTCTCGTTGTTGTTTTTGTTTTTCCAAGCCCTTCAACGCCGAAACCTGCCGGCAAAGGTTCTTCGGGTATTGGTTGGGTTTCCTGAGGAGCGGCCGGTGATTGTTTGGCAAGCGGGGTGCCTGCACGAACTTTCGGGACCCATTTGCCGTTCTCATAGACCCATTCAATGGGTTCGTTGGGGTTCGCTGAGGATGCTTGTTCTTCAGGAGCCGGCTGTGTTGTTTCTTCTGCAGGAGGAACATCCAAGCCGTCTGGAGCGGCCAGAGCTTCCAGCTCATGGCGGGTGGCCATTTCCGCAGACGTAATCAAAATTCCTCTGCGTTTGGGCCCGATTTCTGCCGGAGCGATAATTTCAAGAAGATTTCCCTCCGGTTTGTCTGGAGTTTGCAGTGAAGATTCTGGTGCTGCTGATTTTGCGGGGAGATCGGCCGGAGATGATTGTTCGGCGGTGTTTGTCTGAAAGATATCCGATTGCTCTATCGGAACATCCCGTGAGACATAGATATAACTCAGGTTAAATTCCGCAATACTGCCGGTCAAGGCAATTGCATCTGTCAGGCGAAAGGTATAACGGGGGAGGGGAAATCGTCCTGATGTCCCCAATCCTTGGCCGACAATCGAAAAATACTGTTTCTGCGAACTAACCAAACTCACCGTAACAGAAGGATTTTTGAGAATATTCGGAGATAGTATATCCCGTATCTCCTGTTCGAGTTGGGACTCTGTTAAACCGGCTGCCTGGACAATACCAACATCAGGAATAGAAATCCGGCCTGACTCGGTTACAACATAGTTGTTCGTATAGAGTTGTCCTTCTTGGTAAAGTTCGAAGATGCTGATTTGAACAACATCGCCCGCTCCAAACACATAATCCGTTTGGAAATCGACGAGGTCTTCAGGTTTTGGGTCTTCGGCGCCCTCGTAAGCAGGACTGGGTTCTTCTGCTACGCCGAGGGTGTTTAGGATTACGTTGACTTTGGGGGTGGGCTCAAATCGCCCTATTTGGGTAGGGTCTAACGGGTCGTTATAGCAGCCGAAAAGAAAGGAAAGAACCAGAATGCTCCCTACTACCCCTCGAAAACCAGGTTTTTCAATTTTTTTTCTCATATTGAATTTATCCAAGATATAACAGATGCATATTCTCCGCTATATGTGTCTCGTCACCGATTTTGCTATCGGTATATCGCGACGTCTTCTTAACTGCTCTATCGGCCATAAAGACCTTATTCGCATATTATTTATGCATTTTTTGCGAACATAAAGAAGAAACGTTTTGGCTCCTACTACAAGGCGTTTAATTCTGGTATAATGATTTTTAATCGAGTTTTGAGTAAAACAAGAAAGGGCGAATAATCCTTCATCATTTTCAAGCATCCTCCATATTGAAAATCGGTTTTATTCTTATATTCTTTATAGGATATGTTTGTAATCAATCTGAATCATTAACTTTTTAGACACAATACCATCTGTTATGTCAAATATATCTATTTTCCGCGGAACAATCCTATTGTTTTGTCCTAAGAGACTCCAGTTATAAAGGATTGCCATCTGTGCCTTTTTGTCCGTTTTGCTGTAAACTCCCACCCTGTCAATGAGTCCGGTTTTACGATTTTTGTATAAAAAGGCGTCGAAGTTTGCGGTCTTGATTGGGAGTTTTATGGGGATATAGGCCTGGCCTTCCAGATTGACAGGTTCCGATGCTGCAAGTGTATCTGTCGAAAGAAAACCGCCGCCGTATAAAAAGCCGGCAAAGAGGGCATAGAATGAATCTGCTTGCCATTCCGCAGTAAAGCGCTGCTGGACGGATGTCTGCCGAATAAAATTTCCATCGGCCCATTTCCAGAGGATTTTGCCTTCCGGCTCTGTCGCCGAGATTACCAGTGTCTTCTGTGAGGGACAGAAACGATGTTCCTGTTTTGTATAATAGATCTTTCCGGAAGGCAGGTAAAAGAGAGTGACCGCCTGGGCTATGATGGGGTCTGTGCACTTCAGAGAAGTTTGTTCCGGTGAGGGCGTGTTTGGGCGGTCTGCCGGTACTGAACAGCCGCATGTCCAAATAGCGAGAAGAAGGAAAGCCAAACAACCTGCATTTTTTATGACTGTCATACAAGTCTTCCTTTTAAACAAAGCCCGGGCGGCCCTGAAAGGAGTTCGGAGCCGCCCGGGGCGTCTATTCAGCACTCTAATTGAGACAATTTTTCATAGAGAGCATATTTCCGCTTAACATGCTGTCGGGCTTTTTCAAGGAGCTCTTGAGCGATTTCCGGCTTAGTCTTTTGAAGAATCCGGAAACGGTTTTCCCCGCTTGCATACTCTGCATAATCTATGGTTGGGGCTTTGGAATCCATCTGGAGCGGATTTTTGCCTTGTTGTGCCAGACGCGGATCGAAACGGTACAGAGGCCAATGGCCGCAAGCCACGGCCTTTTTTTGCTCTTCATATCCTCGGCCCATGTGTTCCAGACCATGCGCGATGCAATGACAGTAAGAAAGAATCAGAGAAGGCCCCTCATAGCTTTCAGCTTCAGCAAATGCTTTCACAGCTTGGTTGGGATTGGCACCAATGGCAATAGAGGCGACATAGATGTTGCCGTATGTCATTGCGATCAGCCCCATGTCTTTTTTGGGAAGTCGTTTACCTCCTGATGCAAACTGAGCGACAGCTCCGAGGGGGGTAGCTTTGGACATCTGTCCGCCGGTATTGGAATACACTTCGGTATCGAGAACCAGTGCATTGATATTTTCCCCGCTGGCCAGCACATGATCTAATCCGCCGTAGCCGATATCGTATGCCCAGCCGTCTCCGCCGACAATCCAAACACTCTTTCGGACAAGATAGTCCGCTACCGTTAAAAGCCGTTCGCATTCTGGACAACGACTTTTCCGGCAGGCGGCCTTGAGTTCTTCTACCCGTGCACGCTGCTGTTCGATGCCTGCCTGGGTATCCTGTGTGTTCATTCCCTCTTTGAGTGCGTCGGCAAGATCTTTAGAGACACATCCGGCGGAGGAGACCTGTTCCAGCAGTTCGAGGGCATGCGTCATCATTTTGTTGATAGCCAGACGCATTCCAAAACCGAACTCGGCATTATCTTCGAAAAGACTGTTGCTCCATGTTGGACCTCGTCCATCCGCCCGTTTTGTATAAGGTGTGGTTGGCAGGTTGCCGCCGTAGATAGACGAACAGCCGGTGGCATTGGCAATATACAGGCGATCGCCGAACAATTGGGTAAGAAGCTTGATATTGGCTGTTTCGCCGCAGCCGGCACAGGCGCCGGAAAACTCAAACAGCGGCGGCACCAGCTGGCTGCCCTTAATGGAGGCAATCTTAAACTTGTTCGGATCTGTGTTGGGAATAGAAAGGAAAAACTTGAAGTTTTCCCGTTCCTGCATCCGCAGCGGTTCCTGAAGAGCCATATTGATGGCCTTTCGCCCGGTTGGCTGCTTGTTGGCGTCTCGTTCCATGCCGGGACAGTTGATGACGCAGGCCTCACAGCCGGTGCAGTCTTCCGGGGCGACCTGCACGGTAAACTTCATCCCGGCGAATTCCTTGCCCTTGGCATCGGTGCTCTTGAAAGCAGCCGGAGCCGTCTTCAGACAGCTGGGGTCATAGGCCTTGATGCGGATTGCGGCATGCGGACAGACAAATGAGCACTGGCCGCACTGAAGGCACAGTTGCGGCTCCCAGACCGGAATATAGACGGCAATGTTGCGTTTCTCATATTGCGTGGTTCCGGTTGGAAATTTCCCGTCGCAAGGCATCTTGCTGACGGGCAGTTTGTCTCCTCGGCCGGCCATAATCTCTGCGGTGACCGTGCGCACAAATTCAGGGGCATCATCAGGCACTATCTTGGCCATATGGATACGACTGGTGGCCTTGGAGGGTACCTTGACTTGATAGACCTTCTCGAGGGCCTGGTCGACGGCCGCAAAGTTCATCTGTACGATTTTTTCCCCTTTTTTGCCATAGGTCTTCTTAATAGCATCCTTAATGGCTTTGACGGCCTGGTCAATATCAATGACGCCGCTGATTTTGAAAAAGGCCGTCTGCATAATTACATTGATGCGGTTGCCCAGCCCTACTTCTTCCGCGATACGGAATGCATCAATGACATAAAATTTGATTTTTTTATCAATAATTTGCTGCTGGACCTCCACCGGCAGGGTATCCCACACCTCTTCCGGTCCATGGCTGCTGGTGAGCAGGAAAGTTCCGCCTGGTTTAAGGTTGGACAGCATATCATATTTTTCAAGGAAGCTCGGATTGTGGCAAGCGACAAAATCGGCCCGGCTGATCAAGTAAGGGCTGCGGATTGGGTCGGGCCCAAAACGCAAATGAGAAACGGTGACGGCGCCGGCTTTTTTGGAGTCATATACAAAATAGCCCTGTGCGTAGTAGGCGGTTTGTTCGCCAATAATCTTAATGCTGTTTTTGTTGGCGCCGACTGTGCCGTCCGAACCCAGACCATAGAACATTGCGGTAAAGGTCTTTCCGCCGATGTCAAAGGATTCATCGACGTCCAAACTGGTATGGCAGAGATCGTCGATAATGCCGACGCTGAAATGATTTTTCGGTTCTGCGGCATCGAGGTTGTCGAAAATTGCCTTAACCATTGCAGGCGTAAAGTCTTTAGAACCAAGGCCATAGCGTCCGCCAATGATTTGGGGATAACCCTTGAAAGGCGCCCATCCTTCGGCCATTCCTTCGCCCACAGCTGTCCGAACATCCAGATAGAGCGGTTCGCCGATGGAACCGGGTTCTTTGGTGCGGTCCAGAACCGCAATCTTTTTGACGGTCTTGGGCAATGCTTGCACGAAATATCGATTGCTGAAGGGGCGGTATAGACGGACTTTCACGAGACCGATCTTTTCTCCGCGGCTGTTCAGATAATCCACTGTTTCGTGCACCACATCGGCGCCGGAGCCCATAATCACAATCACTTTTTCGGCATTCGGATCGCCGATATAATCAAACAGATGGTATTGACGGCCTGCAATTCCTGCGAATTTGTTCATCGTTTGCTGAACCACTTCCGGACAGGCCTGATAAAAGGGATTGACGGTTTCCCGACCCTGGAAATAGACATCCGGATTTTGAGCGGTGCCGCTAATCATCGGGCGATCCGGGCTGAGAGCCCGTGCTTTATGGGCTGCAACAAGACTTTCATCAATCATTGCTCGCATATCATCATAAGTCAATTCTTCCACTTTCTGCACTTCGTGGCTGGTTCGGAATCCGTCAAAAAAGTGAAGGAAGGGGACCCGACTGGCCAATGTGGCTTGCTGGGCAATCAGCGACATATCCATTACTTCCTGCACGTTGGAAGAGGCCAGCATGGCAAAGCCGGTCTGCCGCACAGCCATTACGTCGGAATGGTCTCCGAAGATGCTCAATGCCTGACAGGCCAGCGAGCGTGCGGAAACGTGAAAGACAGTCGGCAGCAGTTCACCGGCGATTTTGTACATATTCGGAATCATCAGAAGCAGACCTTGAGAAGCCGTAAAGGTGGTTGTCATGGCTCCCGTCAGCAAGGAACCATGGACAGCGCCGGCGGCTCCTCCTTCTGACTGCATTTCTGAAACAGAAGGAATTGTGCCCCAGATGTTCCGCTGGCCGGCAGTGCTTTTGGCATCTGCCATTTCTCCCATTGGAGAACTGGGGGTAATGGGATAAATTGCGATTACTTCATTTGTTGCGTGAGCCACATGGGCAACGGCAGTGTTGCCGTCGATGGTAACCATTCGTCGTGTCATAATAAGATTTCTCCAAATCAGACCGTGTGCTACAGAGATACGCTAAAAACAAGTCCCATCTAAACAGAAAAACTCCTTATATCACCTTTTTTCGAAGGGGGCAACCGTTTTTCGCCCTTTATGTAAGATTCTTTCTGGAAAATGGATATAAAAGGGCTGTTTGTGGATAAAACAGGCAAAGTATAGGGCGGATATTTCCAGAGGTTTGAATGAAGAGGGGGGATTGGCGGTTTGGCTGCTGAAGAGCAGGGGGAAATTAGGCGGAAAGCGGCTTAGGGCTGATAAGCGTACCGTTTTTTACGGGACGGACCGGCGAAGCGAGTTGTGTCTGCTTGGCAGCAGGCAAGGAACGGGTAAGCCAGTTATTGTTGCCGACAGTGAGCAGGGCATAGGGGCTGATCCAGGCCAAGCCAGCCAGCCAGAAGAGCGAATAGGCAAAGGCCCAAAGGGCATTGCTGCTGCGATACTTGAGTGCGTAGAAAACGCCAGGGATTGCTGCCATCAGTTCGGCACCAAAAAGAATCTGAGCCAGGAAGACCTGGGGCTCCCAAAGAATGCACAGAAGGGTCCCAAATACCATAAAGGTTGCACCGAAAAGGGTAGATGTGCTGTGGAGGAAGTTGAGTTGGGCACCAAGCCGGTTTTGGCGGAAACGCGTAAAGACAAAACGGGCCATTTCGACTGTTTCACGGATATTGCTTCTTGCCCAGCGGAGGAACATCTTGCACAGACCTTTATAACGAACGGGAACTTGGGTAAAGACGACGGCGTTGGATTGAAACTTGACGGCAAAGCCCTGTTTGAGAATCAGATTGGTCATAGCACGGTCTTCGCCGATGTTGGATTTGCGTCCGAAGAATCGCTGGTTCATCCACGCTCGGAGAACCTTTATTACAGCATCCCGGCGGTAAGCGGACAAGGCGCCTGGGGTGCACAGGACAGAATCGACCTGGCTTTGGCTGGCTCGAATGAAGTCGAAACTGAAGGCAAATGAAACGTCGAGCATTTTGGGGATCAGGCCTTGCTGGCGGTTGAGAACACGGACATTGCCGGCAACGGCACCGACGTTGGCCTGCGTTACAAAGGGGCTCAGCAGATTCCTAAGTGTATTTTTTTCGATAAGCGAATCGCTGTCGATCGTCACAAGAATATCCGCAGAGCTGCGGATAAACCCTTCATAGAGGGCTTTTCGCTTGCCGCTGTTGCGTTTGAGACGCAAGGGGATAACAAGGTGGGCATGTCTCGCCGCAGCCCGCTGAATCCATTGCCAAGTATCATCGGCACTGCCGTCATCAACAGCAATAATCTGGAGTTTGTCGATTGGATAATTGCTTGCCGCTACACTGTCAATGGTCTCGGCGACATGGCGGCCTTCGTTATAGGCGGGAATGATGACAGTGCAAGTCGGCAACTCCTCGTCCGTACAGGAACGAGCGGGACGATAAAACAAAACCAGGCCCAGTCGCCAAATCAGGGCGGCTATGTTAATAAGGAAGAGAAAGCGTGCAACGGCCAGATAGGCGACACCCCACTCCAAGCCAGTCAGCCGAGCAAGAACATT
>Ga0209407_1002264_pt1 | contig 18281 bp, 19 predicted proteins | sample AD_JPNHG3_MetaG_FD_184410 | JGI IMG/M metagenome (GOLD analysis project Ga0209407, IMG submission 184410) | Active sludge microbial communities of municipal wastewater-treating anaerobic digesters from Japan - AD_JPNHG3_MetaG (SPAdes) (version 2) | ecosystem: Engineered > Bioreactor > Anaerobic... | reverse complement strand
CCAGTGTTAATTTCTTTGGTGATGTTTTCATTTTACTCTCCTTTGTTTTTGTTCTGTTTTCAAATCTCACCAGTAATTTACGATATTATTTACGGAAAAGCAATAGTTTTTATATAATTCTACCGTCTTATTCACATTGTTTAGTCGCTTACTGGATTGCTCTCTGTCCGGCGCACTGCAACGACGTATTTTATCCCGAAATCTGAATCGGTTTCAACGAAAATCCGAAAAGGCAAAACCAAAACCGTGCCGGCGGGGTTTAATTACCGCCTTTCACTAAATAGCTATGTATATTTTTCAAAACGGGTTTTATATAAATTCCGATGGTGGAGTATAGTTGATATTGATAAAAATCAAAAAATACTTGTAATAGATAGCGTATGATAGTATATTATAGGTATGAATGAGGAGATTAGAGATGAAGCATAGTATAGAATTACTTAGCAAGGCATATCAAGAGAGTAAGGCTAAGGTAAAAGAGTATGAGCAGGCGGGTGATTGGCGGAGTGCACGTGCTGAGCGTGAATATCGTAATGATTACAAGCAGACGATAAAGATACTGCGAGGTATTGACAGGTTCATACTATTGACTTCGATAGAAAGTAGAGAGAATGCAGATGAGAAAAACTAAAAATTATTGGAGATTAGTTGATATATTGTCATCTTTATTTAGAGAGCATAAAATTGAATAAAGATGAAATGCACAGCCTTTATGCAACACCCGTCGGGAGCGCACAAAAAGTTGAGAAATTTGTGCATATCTATCGGAGTAAATATGCGAAAAACACGTACTAATATTTATTGTGACCTTAATGTTTGTGAAAATGGACACGCAAAAGAGATTGATGGTACAGATAAACTTTGTACTGAGGTTTTATGTCATTGTGGAAGGTGGACACTATATGATAATTATTGTCAATATTGTGGCAGTACGTTAAGACCTGAATTAATAATATTTATAAAAAGATTTATATTTAAGCCCTATATTTGGTTCAAATTGAGAAAATTTCTCAGAAAGGAATAATAATGCGACAATTATGTGAGGCTACGCTTAAAATCAAGTTAGATAGTAGTAATTACAAATATTTCACCAGAGCTTGCACTTGGTTAGAGAAGGCGGGTATAAAATTAAATTACACGACTGAGGGAGGTTCTAATGATGGGTTAGTAATAGTTTATATTGAATTGGATCACAATTTACCTGAGAATGTATGTTTAATATTTAAAAATTTCAAATAGGACTAAGTATGTGGGAAATAAAACCTAACACTGGTAGTATGTTCATTAATGAGCGAAAAGAAACTGAAAATCAACCTGATTTTAAGGGTAAGATTAACATTAACGGCAAAATGTATTATTTATCTGGTTGGAAGAAATTGAAGCATAATGGCGAAGAGTATATAAACCTTACAGTAAGCGAGATGAAACGATGAAACCATTAAAAGATCGTGTAATTATCAAACCTATTCTGGAAGATAGAACCGCAGGCGGACTATATTTACCTGATACAGTTCTTGAGCAACCAATTGCTAAAGGAATTGTTATTGCGATTAATAGCACAAATAAACTAGGAATTTCAAAAGATGATGTTGTAATATATCAGAAATTTTCAGGTCAAAGTATTGGACAACAGAATTTACTTGTTAGTGAAAATGATATTCTGGCAATAGAGAGTAAAAACTATGACTAAAATAAACTGGGTTGAATATTTTGATATACTTTGCAAAATGCTTGATGAAATAGATTATTGGCATAAAAATAATTATATCCCCATTGAGGTTAAATGCGGTGAATCCGAATTTGTATCTGCTTTTCGCAGAGTGTTTTATCCTAAGAACAAATATCTTCAATTAGCTGAGATGTTATGAAATTTCACGTTGAGACACAATACGGTGTAGAATATAAGTATAACACAATTAAGGGGATAAAACATATTGTATTTAATAATAAGGCAGATTTTGAGCGTTATTTTATTAATCGTTATAATTCAGTGCCAAAATTAAGTCCTGACTGGCGTAAGGCACAAGTTGGTGATTGGGTAGAAGCTGATGATGGTGGAGTTTGCGAGATATTGCGTAATTCAAAGGGATTTATTAGAACGATTGTAGGCACATTTCCACCCAATAAAAACTACAAAATGGATACTGATTTCAATATTCGTGAAAGTTGTTATGTTCTTAATGCTAATAGTGTCACCAATAGATATAAAAACATAACCAGACGTAAATATTTAACCCCTAAAGAGGTATTATTTGCTATTTTCTTATTAACTGGTAACGATATTGAATTTAGTTATTGTATGGCATTTGGTTATGTAGGTAAATACGCTAAGAAATATGGCTATTTGTTAGCCAGACAAGAAAGGATAAGGAAATATATGAATGAAAAAACTATTGATGCAGCTAAAAGACAAGGTGTTGATGAGGAATGGATTATAAAGTCCATTAAGGCTATTGCTGATTCTAAAGAAACCGCAGTGCGTGATAAATTAAATGCGATCACTAAACTTGGTGAATATATTGGAATGGATGATAAAGAAAAGGCTCAACCCGAAAATCCGTTACTTGCTGGTATTTCTTTTTTCCGTGATGAATCACATATGGTTGATAAAATTGAACGTCCTAAAATGCTTAATTCCCAAGAAAAAGATGAGTAAACTATTTGTAATTGAAGGAGGCATGCAAGTCGCTTAGATGCGATTACTTAAATATTTACCAGATAATATCAGTTCTATTGAAAAAATGCTTTATCTCACTTATACTGACTTAATAGCATTTGGCAAACGGTTTTTACCTGGTGATTTTATGAAATCCGAGACGCCATTGTTTCATTATGAATTAGCTGATGAGATTAATAGCGATAGTACTAAACCTTGTGCTATTATTATAGCCAGAGATTCAGGTAAAACTACTTTAATTAAGTGCAGTATTATTCACGATTTTTGTTTTTCCAAACAATTTCTCCAAAAATGTGCTGAAATGAAAGGATTTGTGCTTGGTGAATATTGGTGGAATGAAATGTTAAATCGTGAGCCATTATTCTATGGTTGGACGGCTAAAACTCAAGATGATAGTATTGGTAATGTCAGATATATAGCTAAGCATCTTGAACAAAACTATGATATTATAAATATATTTGGAAAATTAAGAGGAGATATATGGAATAAGGAGGAAATTACTACAATTTATGGCGACAAATTGATTAGTAGTAGTAATCTTAAAAGTATTCGTGGAAAAACTGAAGCTACTATTGAAAGCGGTGCTATTCGTTTTAGCAGGGTCTTTGCTGATGATATTGAAAATGAACTTAATACTAAAACTCAGAGTGCAAGGCAAGATTTACGTAATACGCTTTTTGGTGCTATTCTACCAGCAATTGACCAAAAGCCACGTTGTAGATTATTTTTTATCAATACACCGCAACCATTATCAATAGCTCAAGAATTTATAGAAGCTTACAAAAAATGTAAAGCTGAAGGTACTTTAGATTCCTATCCGTGGAAAATATTTGTTTATCCCTCAACTCAACCAGATATGCCAGGTGGCGTTTTATGGAATAGCCGTTTGCCAAGATATGTTCTTAATAAAATCAAAGAAAGATTAGAATCTCGTGGTCAATTAGCGCTTTATTATCAAGAATATGAACTTGAAGTCGCCTCATCTGATGTTGCTATCTGGACACGTGATCATATCAAATTTCACAATGGTATATTTATGCACGAAGGTGGCAATATAAGAGATGGTAATGGAGTTAATTATCTTGTAATTAATGGCGAAAAGATAGTGGTAAATACTTTTCTCGGTTGCGATCCAGCTACGGATATTGCCACAAGAAGCAGTAGCTATTCGTGTATAATTGCTATTGCTGTTGATGGGCTTAATAGACGCTATCATTTGCGAACAGAAAGACATCAGAATATTCCAATGAGTGGGTTGCGTGGAGATAATGATGAGCTTATAGGGAAAAAGGGCGTAGTGGATTATTATATCGAAATGTATGATGAATTTCATTGTTTATACGGAAGTATCGAAGATGTATCGCTAAATAGAAGTGTTTTTCAGGATTTAATGCAAAGAAAAATGAAATTAAATAAAATGTATGTAATTGGCAATCCTCAAAAACCAGGTGGAGTTGACAAGCTTAATCGGATTTCATCTTATCTTAATCCGTTTTATACTCAAGGAATGATTTATTACCGTGAGGAAAGTTATAATCTTATTGAAGAAACTATAAATTTCGGGGCTACTATGGCGCATTCGGATGAAATAGATGCATTTTATTATGCAAATGTATCTGCTTACCCACCACAGGGTTATATCAAGAGAAAATCGCCAGAAGAAGCCAATACCGAATGGTATATCAAAAGGAAAAGAGCAAAATCGTGGAAAGTAATGTGAGGTTAGTGAATGGCAAGAAAAACCATAGGACTTGAAAAAGTATCACCAGACAAACGTGTTTCGGAGATAATAAGTATTTTTAATGCAAGTAATAATCCTAAACGCTGGGATTGGGAATATAATTTGCTAAAAGGCGAAGCATTTTTTGAGGATAAACAATTAACTGCCAGTGAAATTAGAGATCTTAAAGATGCTGATATGCCAACATTTACCGTCAATCGCATAACACCTGCTATTCTTGTTATGGAATACTTTTTGACTGCTAACAAACCACGTTGGAAAACTATTGGACGTGATATGTCAGGATTCGATAGCGAAGTCGGTGTATTGCATACTGCGTTATCTGATTATTGCTGGGATTTAAGTGATGGCACTTTAATATATTCTCAGATTATACACGATGCAATTGTAAAGTCGAAGGGTGTTTTACAAATTTACGTTGATAAAAATTCTGATAGAGGCAATGGTGATGTAAAGTTTGGCAGAATTGAACCAGAAGAATTATTTGTTGATCCTGAAAGCACTGATGTATTTTCAAGAGATGCTAAATTTATGATAGTTGCAAAGAATATTGGTAAGCAAAAGCTTATGAGTGAATTGCCTCAGTATGCGGATATAATTAAAAATGCAAGTGGCAATTGTCTGGGAATTACAAGACGTGCTTATTGGGATGATACAGCGATAGAAAGTTTAGATTTTATAAAAACTACTGGTGAACAAGATGAAATAATTGGTTATTATGAGTGTTATAGTAAAGTAAAGATACCCTATATTACCTTTTTACAAAAAACACCACCTACCAAAATTGAATTAGATGAAATGCAAAAAAACTCTATGCTGGCTCTTAAAGAATTTGAAAAAGAAATTCAAGTCAAAATTAAAGAACTCCAGAAACAGTATAGTGAAATGGTTGCTAATGGGCAGATTATACCAGAACGAGCTGAAATTGAACTTGAGAAAGCTCAAAATCAACTAATGGCTCAATTCCAAGAGATGCAAAGCAAGGTAAATGCTGAAATAACAAATGAAGTTTCAAAAACAACCGAGAGAACCGTTACTGAGGGCGAATATAATTTATTAATTAAAGACCCAGTAATTGCCAGCACTATAATTTCTGGTAGTGAAATCAAATATTATCAAGATAGGATTAGAAGCGAAGGCGTTGTAGGCGATAAATATCTTTGGGATGTAATAATGCCGTATGAAAATTACACGATTATTCCACTTCCATTTATTCATACTGGTAATCCGTGTCCAATTAGTGCAGTTAAATTCGTTACAGGTAAACAGGAAGAAATTAATAAATGCCATCAGATAGTTGTCCATCACGCCAATATATCCAGTAATCCTGGTTGGTGGTATAAGGAAGGTTCACTTGTCAATCTTGTAGAAGCTAAAGAAGATATATCACTTCCAGGTAGTCTTATTGGATATGTAGGTGATAATCCACCAGTACAGAGAGCGCCTTCCCAACTCAATAATGCTTTTTATGAGCTTACCCAAATGGGGAAAGGTGATATTTCATATTCACTTGGAATAAGTGATTATATGATGGGAATGGAACGTGTTACTAATGAGCCATTTAGAAGCACAGCTTTAATGGATGAGTTTGGGACACGCAGACTTAGAACCTATTTGCAAAATACAGTTAATCCGTGGCTGAGACAAGTTGGCAAAGTATTTAAGGATGTTGCTCAGAAGACATATACAGCCCATAAAATATATCGAATTGTGTCGTCTGAAGCTGGTAATGAAAAAAGTGAATATAAAGAATATGAAATTAATAAACCAATTTTCAATAATGTTGGTGAAATAATAGGTAAGTATTTCGATTATCAGTCGGCGCAATTCGATGTAGTAGAGGTTGCCGATTCGGTTTGGCCGGTAAGTCGTGAGGCTAAAGAATATAAGATGTTTGAGTATTACCAAAAAGGCGCAATTGATAAACTTGCCTTTTTGAGGTCAATTGAAATTGAAGACAAAGCAGGAATTATGCAACGTATGAATGAAATTGCTCAATTACAGCAGGCTTTAGCGCAAAAAGATGAAGAAATTAAGCAGTTAAGAGGCGATGCTGATACACTCCGCCGTCAAGTGATTCAAAGCAAAATCCAACTTGATACTATTATGGGTAGTTTGCAAATGCGGAAAGATGTCCTTGAAACTGAAGCGGAACAGCATAAAGTTCGTGAAACGATCAAGGCTAATGCCGATATTGTAAGCAATCAAATGCTGTCAGAAGCGGATAAATTTAGGAAAGATATTGAAATTATCAAGAAAAGTGCGAAACAAAATGAAAATAAATAAAATCTGAATATGTTGTTTATAAACAATTTAGTTTATTCTACATCAAGAATATTATATTATTGGAGTATTTTTACATTGCAATATTTAAAAAATTTGTTATATTATAGGTGTTAAATTGTGATAGGAGTAAATATGGCTGAAGAAAAAAAGGAGAAAGCTGGGAACATCGCTAAAGACGATGCCAACTTGCTCGCAGGAATTTTTCACGCTCCCTCAGGCGAACCTAAGAATAAAGAACATCGTGATGAAAAGCCGAAAACAGTAGAAGAACTCCAAAGAGAATTGGAGCAAACTAAAGCTGATTTAAAAAAGGCTAATGATGGTTATTCTGGCTCTACAAGAGAAGCTAATAGGTTACGTGAGGAACTCGAATCTATCAAACAGCAAATTAAACAGGCTGAATCTCCAAAGCAACCTTCGGATTTATTTGAAGCATTGGGGATTAATAAGGATGAATTTGTGTTTGATCAAGATGAGGCAGTCAAGAATCCCAATTCTGATTCAGGAAGAGTATTGCGTGCTATGATGGCTATTGAAGCTGCTCGTTTATACGAAAAACAGCAAAAAGCCAAAGAACTTGAAATGTCTGAAAAAGAAATTCAGCGTGAGTTCAATGAGCAAAAGCAATCTCTAATGAAAGAATACAATTTGACGGAAGACCAGTTTAATGATTGGATTGAAAAGCAGGGTAAAAATGTAAGGCTTGACCTTAAAACTGCTTGGATTATTACCCATCAGGAAGAACTGGATAAAAAACGAATGGAAAACGTAATTAAGGAATTACGTAAAAAACAACTGGAACAAAGGTCTGTTTTAGATAATCTTCCGCCTAATTTGATTGGTATAAAAGGGAGCGAAGGACGTGACCCAAGCGGTATATTTATGGATTCAATTAAAAAAAGCGGAGGATTTGATATAACCTCTCTGGGAGAGGAAAAGTAAAGCACCTTAGTTCCATACAATTTTGGAGTATGTATGGATTTTTTAACATTAGATTCTAATCTTACCGGTCTTACCGAAGGTTATGCCTCTTCAACTGGTTCAAGTCTTGATACTGGCGATTTAAGGCGAACTTTTGGTTTTTTACCAATACCGGAAGCAACGCAAGTGGGGCCGGCGAACACTCCACTACTGGCGCTAATGAGTAAATATCGCAAGAGACCTACGGATGATCCTCAGCCTAAAACGCTGGAGAGACGCAGTTCTATTCATCGTCGTTATGCTTATGTTGTTGCTCACGGAACGAGTATTGCTGGATATTCTACAACTGATGCTACTGTTACTTATACCAATGTAAATGCTGGTGATACTTATTATGTTCGTATGGCTACTGACTATAAGTCGGCTGGCAATATTGGTATTGTCTATAATGTAGAGGGAACAGCTAGAAATGCATTTGCGGTTGGGGCTTCAGGAACTCGACCTGAATTTTTCTTAGTTGGACAATTAGTAAAGATCCCGTGTATTGCTGCTGCGGCGGGTGCAACTCATACTGATGCGGCTTCTTTTAATACTATTGATCATTTTACAGGACGTATTGAGCAAGTTATTCTCAATACTAATACTGTTGACTTGAAACTTACGATTGTTGATGGACTTTCTGTAAATCGTGATCTTGCTGGTTGGGGTAGTGCTGATAATACTGCTGATTATCCAATTTCAAGTTTATCGGCAGCTAATTTGGTTAAGTTACGAGTTTTTGATCAGTTAGAAAGAGCTCGTTCGTATGTTGTTATGACTGGATTTGCTCGTGGTACTGGTTACCCGAATAGCTGGAGTGATAATCCGTTCTCTACTGGTTATACTAATACGCAGATTTTCAAAACAACGCTGGCAATGGATGAAACTACTCGTGCTACTGTTTTGAAAATTGAACCAAATGAGTTTGCTCGTTTGTGGCGTGATAAAGTTATTGAGCATAATGTCGATGTCGAAGGTGGTATGTTATGGTCAACTCTTGGAACTGGCACTGATAGTTCAGGTAAGACAATTTATTACACTCAAGGTATAGTTGATTATGCCTTGAATTATAGCCCGATTTTCCAATTGGCTTCAACTACAAATGCTGATAATTTTCTGGATAATATGGCGACATTTATGGATGGTCGTATGAAAGCTGAAAATGAAAAGGCTACAATGTGGTTAGTTGATAAGTGGACGCTTAATTGGCTAATGAAAATTTCTGGTTATGCTTTGCAAAATCTTAAAGCAGCTACATCATCGACTTATGCTTCAATGAGTATGGATTATAAAGGATGGCGAGACATTAAACTTGGCGATGGTTCTGTTACCAGTCACGAAATCTGGACTCCTTATGGGAATATGAATTTGGTTTATATGCCACAATTTGACGGAACTGGCATTTCAATTCTGGCTGTTAATATGAATGATGTCGAATATCGTCCATTAGTTGGAAATGGGATTAATCGAGATACTCGTGTTATTCCTGGTGTGCAAACACTGGAAAACTCTGGTATTGATGGTCGTGTCGATTTAATCCAAACTGAGGCGGCTTTAGCTTGTAAAGCCCCTGAACATCACGCCGTTTGGAAACGGGCTTAAGGAGTTATTATGGGTAAAGAACCTTTAATTGGGTCTATTGATCATATAAACGAAGTTAGCAAGATGATCGGTGGTGTCGAAACTATCACTGCTGCTAAGACTCTTACAATCGCTGATAGCGGCAAGACATTTATTTTCGATGTTGCTGCTGGTGCAACTGTGACACTACCAACTGCTTATGATGGTTGCAGATTTAAATTTCTATTTAAAACTAAGGTAACCAGTAATAACTATGGCATTGACACGGCAGCTGCAACGTCTTTATTTTATGGCAGAATTGTTATTCACGATAAGGATGTTAGCGCTTATGATTCCACATTAGCGCATTTTGCTGCTGATCAATCTGATGACGATTCAATTGATATGAATGGTAGCACTACTGGCGGGCTTGCTGGCGGTTATATTGACCTTGTGGCTTATGGCGGTCATTGGTTCGTAGATGGCGAGATTTACGGTGATGGTAATCTTGCCACTCCATTTAGTTGATATGAGTGAGTTATTTGTTTAGACATCGGGAAATGGGTGGTCGTGAGACCACCCTGTACCCTTTTCTAAATGGTGATTGATGGCAAAAGAACTATTGACGGCAATAAGAGCAATTACTGGCTCGGTAGTGAGTGGCACACCTGCTACTACTGATGACCAATTAATTATATTCTTAAATAACGCTTCTAATTTCGTTATTAGTAATCTACCAATAGAATATGCCATCCCATTTTGGAAAGATAGTTCAGCAATTACGTCAAATGCTGGTTTTACTGTTATTTCAGACCGAATTGTTCAAGTAAGGCGTAATGGCAGAGCTTGTAAGCAAATTGGATTGGGGCTTGCTTATGCTCAGGACTTAACGCCTACTTTTACAATAACTGTTAGTGATTATGCTAATATAGCAGTTGGTAAAGCAATAACTATAGATGGTATTAAACTTTATTGTCAAGAATCAGCTACTACTGAGAAAAGTGATTTCATTAAGGAAACATCAAATCAGATTACTGCTCAAAATATTGTAGATGCAATAACTAATACTTTTTCTGCTCCGATAGTGGCAAGTTTAAATGATGCAACTATATCAATAACAGGTGCTAATAGTGTTACAAGTGAAGATGCAATAAGATTAATTGTAACGCAATCTGCAACATCTACAAGTCTATATAAGGCAACTGAATTGTTTCCTGCTTATTATGTTATGGCAAATAAAGTCTATATCAAGCCCGACCCAACGCCAAGTGCAGTTGGTTATGTAACTTATGTTTCACCATTGACTTTTACTAATGGTGATAGTTCTGAGATGACGGTAAGTGGGGTAAAGACAATTATTTTAGATTATGCTATTCATCAGGATTATGCCCATTTGGCTGGTGTATGGCGGGATTTGGCGCAAACAGAATTGGCTAAAGTTACAACGGCTACAACTGGTTATTTGGCATTATTCAATGCAGCACTTCCTACTTGGTCAGATGTTACAGCTCCGACAATGCCTACCTTGACAATTGAGCCAATGACAACCTTGCCAACTCTTACCCTTTCCAATGCAAGTGATTCCTGGCCTACTTTTAGTGAAACAATTACTCTGCCAGAATTGGTATTACCAGTTATGACAGCTTTACCAGTTCTGCAACGAACAATTGCTTCAAATGTATTTGTAACTGGTGAGGCTAATACGTCTGATGCAACTGCTGAGACCATTCTTATAGTTGCGATGGAAGATGACACAACTTTACAAATGCAATTATGGATTACTGGTATTACGGATGATGGTGCAAATAGTGGTAGTTATGCGTTATTTATCGCTTATAAAAAAGATGGCACTAACGATCCAGTCCAAATTGGTGATTATGAAACGGGAGCGCATATTGAAGTTACTGATGAAGAATGGAATGGGGTAACATTTGAAGTATCGTCTTCTAATATATTGGTAAAAGTTTCTGGTAAGGCAGATACAAATATAAGTTGGAATGCTTTGGCATTAAAAACTACTGCAGGTGGAAGTTCTATTGCACTTGAGGATGTAAAAATTACCAATACTACTGATGACCAATTAATTATATTCTTAAATAACGCTTCTAATTTCGTTATTAGTAATCTACCAATAGAATATGCCATCCCATTTTGGAAAGATAGTTCAGCAATTACGTCAAATGCTGGTTTTACTGTTATTTCAGACCGAATTGTTCAAGTAAGGCGTAATGGCAGAGCTTGTAAGCAAATTGGATTGGGGCTTGCTTATGCTCAGGACTTAACGCCTACTTTTACAATAACTGTTAGTGATTATGCTAATATAGCAGTTGGTAAAGCAATAACTATAGATGGTATTAAACTTTATTGTCAAGAATCAGCTACTACTGAGAAAAGTGATTTCATTAAGGAAACATCAAATCAGATTACTGCTCAAAATATTGTAGATGCAATAACTAATACTTTTTCTGCTCCGATAGTGGCAAGTTTAAATGATGCAACTATATCAATAACAGGTGCTAATAGTGTTACAAGTGAAGATGCAATAAGATTAATTGTAACGCAATCTGCAACATCTACAAGTCTATATAAGGCAACTGAATTGTTTCCTGCTTATTATGTTATGGCAAATAAAGTCTATATCAAGCCCGACCCAACGCCAAGTGCAGTTGGTTATGTAACTTATGTTTCACCATTGACTTTTACTAATGGTGATAGTTCTGAGATGACGGTAAGTGGGGTAAAGACAATTATTTTAGATTATGCTATTCATCAGGATTATGCCCATTTGGCTGGTGTATGGCGGGATTTGGCGCAAACAGAATTGGCTAAAGTTACAACGGCTACAACTGGTTATTTGGCATTATTCAATGCAGCACTTCCTACTTGGTCAGATGTTACAGCTCCGACAATGCCTACCTTGACAATTGAGCCAATGACAACCTTGCCAACTCTTACCCTTTCCAATGCAAGTGATTCCTGGCCTACTTTTAGTGAAACAATTACTCTGCCAGAATTGGTATTACCAGTTATGACAGCTTTACCAGTTCTGCAACGAACAATTGCTTCAAATGTATTTGTAACTGGTGAGGCTAATACGTCTGATGCAACTGCTGAGACCATTCTTATAGTTGCGATGGAAGATGACACAACTTTACAAATGCAATTATGGATTACTGGTATTACGGATGATGGTGCAAATAGTGGTAGTTATGCGTTATTTATCGCTTATAAAAAAGATGGCACTAACGATCCAGTCCAAATTGGTGATTATGAAACGGGAGCGCATATTGAAGTTACTGATGAAGAATGGAATGGGGTAACATTTGAAGTATCGTCTTCTAATATATTGGTAAAAGTTTCTGGTAAGGCAGATACAAATATAAGTTGGAATGCTTTGGCATTAAAAACTACAGGTGGAAGTTCTATTGCACTTGAGGATGTAAAAATTACCAATCCTGGTACGCTTTCAATGCCTATAGCGCCATCTTTACCAGTGTTGGCATTAAGTACAATGGATACTTTGCCAACGGCATTAATTGAAGCTGATATGGATTTTAATGGGCTAACAGAGCCTTCCTATACAGCTCCTACAGCACCCGATAGTATAACCTTGCCAACATTGACAGTCCCAGCACTTGATACTTTGCCAGATGCACTTGAATATAGTAATATTGATTTATCTGGTATAAAAGTTCCAGTTTATACTCAACCAGATGCACCTGCTCCAATAGAATTACCTACCTTAGTTGTGCCTGAACTTGATCCTTTGCCGACAGCATTAAGTGAAGCTGATATAGATTTTAGTGGAATTACATCACCTACCTATACTCAACCTACTATTGGGACGGCAATCGGAACACTTTCGATAACTAACAAAACTGTTACCGATCCAGGTACATTAACTATGCCATCTGGCATTAATCTACCAGTATTAGCATTAACATCTGCACCAACATTTACTGATTTGGATTTATCTGTTATAAATGTACCAGGTAATACAATTTCATACACTTCAGCTGGTGATGCTCCTTCTGCGACTATAACAATGACTAAATCATTACCTACATTCAATATGCCAGTTAATGAAGTCGATATGTCGAATTTTAATACCTATATGGGTACTAGTATTGATGATATAGAGAAGGCGCAATTAGATATTCAAAAACAATCGGCACTAATTAACAAGTTTCAAGTTGATGCTAATGCTGAACTACAACGATTTAATGATGATATATCGAGTTATCGAGCTGAATTAGAGAAAAAGGTTCAAGAAATTCAGAGTGGAATTAATGCTTATAATGCAAAGGTTAATGATAGCAGAAATGATCTTGATGAACAAGTTCAGCAATATATTGGTGATTTAAATAAATATCAGCAAGAAGTTAATGCAGCAGTTCAGGAATGGATAGCTGAGGAAGTCCAATTCAAGCTTACTAAATGGCAGGCACAAGTTCAATCAGAGATTAGTGAGTATAATGGTAAAGTGCAGGCAGAAATTCAACGTTATAGTCAAATGGCAACAGGTGCTATTGGTGAATATAATGCCAATGTTCAACGTCAGACACAAGTATTTAGAGCTGAGATGGAAGCTGACGTTAATGAGTGGAATATCCAAAAACAAGCTGATATATCTAAATTTCAAGCTGATATAAGTGAGGCGATTGGTAGTTATCAGGCACAGATTCAGCAATATGCTAATGATGTCCAGAAGTTAGTCAATAAATATACAGCTGAGAGCAATTCAGATTTACAAATATATCGGGCTAATTATGAGAAACTCATTCAGAAATATGTAAATACAGCTAATACCAATATACAGGCTTATCAAGTCGAAGTAAATGCTATAATTTCAAATTACAATGCTGATTTACAACGGTATCAAATCCAAGTTCAAGAGTCATTACAAAGTTATAGCAACCAAATACAGGAATATATTGCTGATGTTCAGAAGCTAGTCAATGTATATACAGCTGAAGGTAATTCAGATTTACAAATATACCGTGCTAACTGGGAAAAGCTCATTCAGAAATTTGCCCAAGAAACTAATAGTGCAATTTCAGAATATCAGTCTGTATCAAATACACTTATTAATGATTACGTTGCGAGAATCAATAAGTATCAGGCTGATATAACGGAGGCAATTCAAAGTTATAATGCCGAAATACAGCATTATTCAACTAATGTAAGGAAGATTATTGACCAGTATGTAGCCGAAAGTCAAAGTGATATAGGTATATATCAGGCTAATTACCAGAAGATATTAGGGAAATTCACAGCTGAAAACAACGCTAAAATAGCTGAATATCAATCTGTATCCAGTGCGCTAATAGCTAAATATCAAGCGGAAATAAGTGGTTACATACAAGAGTTTAATGCTAATGTAAATTATCGTATTCAAGAGGCGCAATTCAAATTAAATCGTGAAATCCAAGAATATCAGGCACAGGTAACAGCGTTTATCAATGAATATCAGGCTAAGGTTACTGCGGAAATAGGTAATTATAGTGCAATTGTAACCGCCAGAATAAATGAGTATAATGCGTTATTAGCAACTTATGCTCAAAAGGTGCAGGCTTATATTAGCGAACTCACTGCTTTAAGAAACTCAGAAATATCTGAATATAGCAGTAAAGTTAGTGCCTATCTTAACGAATATCAAGCTAAAAATAATGTCAATATTTCTAATTATAATGTGGAATCACAATCGGTCTTAGGTGAATATTCGGCTCTTGTGAATAATGAAGCTCAGAAATTTTCAGCTGAACTTAATAAGGCAATATCATATTTACAGCAGATAACGGCAGTGGTAAACATAGCCAATATATATCTTGCTAAATCACAAACAAGTTTCAATAATAGTATAAAATATAAAGAGTATGCTATTGATGGACTTAAACTTTACATTTCAAAATTACAAGAGGTTAATCAATGAGTTCAGTAAAAGCAAAAATTGCAACTTCGTGTATGGTTTATATTGATAGTGATAGCACGGCAGCTGGTCTTTATTTGCCTAAAACACTTCACGAAGATATTCGTAAAACTTTGGGCGGTAGTGGTGAAACAACGGTAACTGCAAGTGGTAATACAGCGTCAGTATCTGGTTATACAGACGGTAGCCCTACGTATATTCAGGCTACAAGTGGAGGCACTTCCATTGGTATTACTGGCGATGGTTCAGCTGATTATACTATATTCGTTAAGCATACTGGCTATGCGTGGAGTTCAAGTTCTGTGCTTGGTTCTACGTCAACCGATACAATGAATATTGTAATTACCGATACTGATGGTTCTACTGCAATATGTACAATGACCCTTTCTGCTGGTCAAGCGGTTGTTTTGCCAGATACTCTTTTAGGGTCTGGCTGTAAAATTCTGGCTAAGAGAGGTGGTTCAACAGATTTAGCGTGTGAAGTTATGTATGTGCCTACTACGTAAGGAGTTATAAGAATTGGCAATTACAAAATTCATAAGTGATGTAAGTAAAAGCGCAATAGCTGGTAAGAAAATTACACTTACTTGGGTTACTACAGGTTTAAGTGTTACTTTAAGTTGTGATTGCTATGATGGCAAGCAAAGACAAAAAGCTGGCACGGCTCTATCGCCAAATACAAGTGTTTATATCTATCCTGTTGGATGTCTTGAAGTTGTGCTTACTGATGATAGTGGTAATACGTCGTCTTTATTTATTGATATTGGATATGATCCCAGCACTCATATACTTACAGGTGGGCGATTGCAAGAGATAGGTGAAATATGCAGTTATTAGAGTTAATGGAAAGAGTTCGTAGTACCGATACAAATCTTATTATTGCTTATGTTAAAGATGCTTTCCAGAATATTCAAGAATTATCGTGGGAAAACATAAATCATAGTTACATTGATATTGTTAATGGTGTTGAAGATTATAACTTTCCAGCAAATATGGTGAGTTTGATTTCCCTAAATATTAACGATAATGCTAACGATACTTACAATAATTATGAGTGGCGATGGAAAAATCTTGGGCGCACTTTCAAACTCTATAAACTTAGCACTAAATACGAATGGGATACACCAGATTTAGATGTATCAAATGGAATTGAGCTCGAATACACTACAAGGGGATATGTATTTGTAAAGAATCCAGATGGAGATAGCAGTTACTATAACCATACAACTGCCGAAACTGCAGCTGTTAATGTCGGCGAAATCGTTTATATTACCGATGGTGTGCGTGCTGATTATGCTACTCGTTATCATTATTACAAGAGGTTATCGAGTGCATTAAGTTCGACAGATTTAAGTGAGGTTGATTATACCGATACTAATTTATGGGAAGATGTTACTGAAATATCCAATCCAGATGAAAATGCTTATATTAATTGCGGTAATGATTTAATTAATACAATTGAGCAATATATACGGGCAAAAATGGCTGATGCTGAAAATGATATTCAGGGTTATGAATACCGCAATGCCCGCAGTAGAGTGGATTTAGAAAGAACAATAAAAAACAGGATGCCAGAGGTTCGGGTGCGCCCGCCAAGACGTCCATTTAAATTAACTTAATGGAGATTAACAATGGGCAATGCAAAGAGTTTAAAAAGGTTAAGCCGATATTCGGTGGTAGAATCGGCAAATATTAACGCTGAGCTTGGCTGGAATGTTTTGCCAGCGGTTGATATTGGTTCTCAAACACAGGCACATCAAAAATTAAGTGAAGAAGCCTATTGGCTAATCATTTATTCAGATTCAGATGTATATTTTACATTTAGTTGTGGTGCTACTGATGTTAACAGCTCCGCTAATGATTTGATTTGGCCTGCCCAATGCCTTGAACCAATTAGAGTGCCACGTGGTTTTCAAGAAGATAAAACTAAGCCAGTTTACTTGCATTTAAAACAAGTAACTTCGGTATCTTCTAAATTTGCGAGAGTTGTGGAGCTGTAAGATGTCGGGAATAACAAATGCAATTATAGGAAATTTTAACTGGTTAAATAGTGTATATCGCAAGACTGAGCGAACTACTACGGATGCGACTGCTACTGTTATTGATACGATCCCGATTGGTGCTGATAGCACGATATTAATTCTGGCAATGATAACAGGAATAGAAAGTGGCGGTGCTAACAGTGCGGGATTTTTATATGCAACTTTCTGGAATAAAGATGGCACTTCTGCGCCAGTATTGGTAGGTAGTTTTCCGACAAGCTTGGCTAATGAAAAAGATGATAGTGCGTGGGGTTCTGAACCGACCTTTGTAGCTAATAGCACAGATGCCATTGATATTAAGGTAACTGGTAAAGCTGCGACTACAATTAATTGGAAATGCTTAACAATCATTATAAATATGAGTATATAGAAGATGCTTAAAGACTGGTCAAATCGTGCTTTGCACGCAAATATTACGAATTTAATCGAAGATGGCTTTCACGTTGATAGTAATGTTGAAATTTAAAGGAGTTAAAAAATGATTATTAAATACAAGGGCTGGCGTGGTGATAATTTTAGTGTGCCAAATGATGTATATCTGGGTGATGGCGGGACGGCTATATCCAGCACCGAGAAAGGTGTAGCTAATGGTGTTGCTACTTTGGGAGCGGACAGCAAAGTCCCACCTGCTCAGCTCCCGAATCTGGCGATCACCAATATCATTACATCTGGACAGGTAACTCTGGCATTGTATATCAGTGAGGAATGGGTTGCTGGAACTATTCAGATTGGTGATATTGTAGAGATAACAACCACTGAAGGGACAGTCGAACTTTGGATGCTCTTCCAAAACGATGGCGACGCCGAAGGCGATTACAAGAAGATCGATGCCAGCAAAGTTAACTGGGCAAATATATTGGACAAGCCAAATTCAACTGTGAGTGACATTGATGACGCTGTTGATGAAAAGCATTTGCGACTACACGCAATAGATTCAACTTCTGACCATTCTTCTACAGCGACCCCTGGAAAAATGCTAAAGGCTGATGCAAATGGACTTCCGATAGAAGCCTCAAATACTGATACTGAGGTTTCGACAGCAGTATCACAAGCAGCGGCAGCTATACCTAGCTCACAGAAAGGTGT
>Ga0209407_1002263_pt1 | contig 18287 bp, 16 predicted proteins | sample AD_JPNHG3_MetaG_FD_184410 | JGI IMG/M metagenome (GOLD analysis project Ga0209407, IMG submission 184410) | Active sludge microbial communities of municipal wastewater-treating anaerobic digesters from Japan - AD_JPNHG3_MetaG (SPAdes) (version 2) | ecosystem: Engineered > Bioreactor > Anaerobic... | reverse complement strand
TCAGCTCACTGCCCCTGATCTTTCTGATCGTCAACATCCCTCCCGCTCCTTTCCGCAAGATATCCGACCGGTTGCTCTGCTGATGCTTCCATCCGCAGTCTATGTAAGCAAAAAAGCCGGATTCCGTCTACCCCGAAGTGTTTCCCTGATAAACAACGCGCGAGCCCAGTTCAAATAAAAACGCCCTGCGTCAACCTTACAGTCAGGCGGCATTGAATTGCGCCCATCAAAGCGATATGATACGGACACTTATTTGGAGGGGCAGATGGCGCAAAAGGTGAAGTGGATCAACTGGCAGCGGCCGATGCGGCATGTGCTTTACGCCTGTGCGCCAATGCTGGCTTTCGCAATCGCGCTCTTCGGCTGGCGCGTCGCGGCCCTGGCCCTGACGGTCGGTGCCGCCGCGTTTCTCGCCGAGGCGGCCTTCACCCGGCCGCGCCGCGAGCCGGTCTCTTCGGCGGTCTTCGTCTCGGCCCTGCTCTACACCTTCTCCCTGCCGCCTGGGCTGCCGTTCTGGATGGCGGTCATCGGCATCGTGTTCGGCATCGTGTTCGGCAAGATGGTCTATGGCGGCTTTGGCCGCAATGTCTTTAATCCCGCACTCACCGGCCGCGCTTTCATTTATGTCAGTTTCGGCAACGCCATGACCGCGCAGTGGACCGAACCCTTCCGGCCCTTCCCCTCCGGCCTGCTGCACTGGGGCTGGCGTGCGGCTTCCGCGCCGCCCGACGCGATTACCAGCGCCACGACAGGCCCGCTGCTCAAGCTTTCCGAAGCCGCGCTGGCCGAGCGCGGCTTCACCAGTCTGCCTTCGCTCTGGGATCTCTTTATCGGGATCTGCCCGGGCGTGATCGGCGGCACCAGCGCCGCGCTCACGATCCTGTGCGGGCTCTACATCGTCTGGAAAAAGGCCGCCAACCACCGGATCGTCATCGCAGGCTTTCTCGGCTTTTTCGCCGTGCAGACGCTCCTCTGGCTGCTGGATGCCGGCGGCGGGGCCGACCCGCTGAGGGCCGCGATGGCCGGCAGCCTGGTGATCGGCCTCTTTTTCTATGCGACCGATCCGGTGTCGGCTTCGCAGACCGATCCCGGACGCTGGATCTACGGCGCGTTCATCGGCGCGATGTCGAGCCTGATCGCCTCCTTCTCGGCCTGGCCCGCAGGCACCATGTTCGCGATCCTGCTGGCCAACATGTTCGCGCCGATCATGGATCTCGGCATCAAGGCGCTGCAGGATGCCCGGCAGAGGAGGGCCGCCGCTTGATGACGCCTGCCGTCAAAGAGGGCTTGCGCGCCGTCGGCTTCATGGCCGCGCTTTCGGCCGTGCTGATCACCTGCGTGGCCGCGCTCTCGCTGGCCACGGCTGAGCAAGTGGAGCGCAACGCCAATCTCTTTCTGCAGCGGGCGGTGATGGAGGTCGCCGGCCAGGCGGTCCCTGCCGATCCGGCGGCGGTCGCCGCATGGTACGCCGGCGCGGTGACCGAGGAACCGGCGGCATCCGGCCGCTTTCTGGTGCGCGACGCGCCGGGCGGCGCGGTGCGCACCGTGGTCTACCGGCGCCAGGCGCGCGGGCTCTGGGGCCTGATCACCGCGGTGGTCGGTGTCGATCCCGCCACCGGTGCCTTTCGTCAGCTCCGCATTCTGGACCAAAACGAAACGCCCGGCCTCGGCGCGCGCATCACCGAACCGTGGTTTCTGGCGCAGACCGAAGGACGGCGCGGCCCCTTCCGGCTGGTTCCGGAGGGCACGCGCTCGACACGGCCGGACGAGCTGGACGCCATCACCGGCGCGACCGTCACCTCGGCCGCGATCCGCGACATGCTGAACGACGTGGCCCGCGACCTGACGCGGCCCGCAGAGGAGCCAGCCCCATGATGACATCCAAACAGTGGAGCCTCTTCAAAGAGAACCTCGGCGCGCAGAATCCCGTCTTCGTGCAGGTGCTCGGCATCTGCTCGACGCTGGCGGTCACCAACGTGCTCAAGAACACATGGGTCATGTGTCTGGGTCTGATCTTCGTGACCGCGCTCTCGAACCTGACGCTCTCGCTGCTGCGCAACTGGATCCCGTCGCGGATCCGCATGATGGTGGAGGTGCTGGTCATCGCCTGCCTGGTGATGCTGGTCGATATCTATCTCAAGGCCTACGCCCCTGCGATCTCGCGCCAGCTCGGCCCCTACGTCGGCCTGATCATCACCAACTGCATTGTCATGGGACGCGCCGAAGCGGTGGTGTTGACCTCGCCGCCCAAAACCGCGCTGATCGACGGACTTTCTTCCGGCATCGGCTACGCCTACGTGTTGCTGATCATCGCGGCTGTGCGCGAACTGCTCGGCACCGGCGGCATCGGGGGCGTGCCGCTGCTCGGCGGCGGCTGGCAGAACTGGACCATCATGGTGATGGCGCCCGGCGGCTTCTTTGTGCTGGCGCTCTTCATCTGGATCGTCAAAGGGTGGATCCTGAACCCCGCCCGGAAAGCGCAGGCGTGATATGGAGCAGCTCGGCTTTTTCCCGATCCTCTTTGCGGCGGTCTTCACCAACAACATCCTGCTGACCAACTACCTGGGCATGTGCTCGTTCCTCGGGTGCTCGCGCGAGCTGAAGACCTCGACCGGGCTGGGCGTGGCGGTGGTGTTTGTCATGGCCGTCACCAGTGTGCTCAACTGGCTGGTCTACGCGTACGTGCTGGTGCCGCTCGATCTGGTCTATCTGCGCTTCATCGTCTTCATCGTGGTGATCGCCGCGTTTGTCCATCTCATCGAGATGATCATTGAACGCGTTTCTGAAACCCTTTACACCGCGCTCGGCGTCTTCCTGCCGCTGATTACGGTCAACTGCGCGATCCTCGGCGCCAGCCTCTTCATGGTGATCCGCGAGTACACCTTCTGGCAGGCGGCGGGGTACGGCCTTGGCAGCGGTCTGGGCTGGGCGCTGGCGATCCTGGCCATGGCCGGGATCCGGCAGCGTCTGGCCCAGCGCGGCCGCATCCCGCGCGGCCTGGAAGGCCCCGGCATCGCGCTGATCATCGCCGGCACCATGGCCCTCGCCTTCATGGGCTTTAACGGCATGGTGAACCTCAACTGACATGACAGCACTCCTCATAGCGGTCGGCGTTCTTTGCGCGATTAACACCGGGCTCGCGTTGCTGCTGATGCTCGCTGCGGCGACGCTCGGTCGTGTTGGCCCTTGCCGGATCACGATCAACGGCGAGAAGGAGATGACCGTGGCGGGCGGCCGCTCGCTGCTCGCGACGCTCAAGGACGAGCGCATCTTCATCCCGTCGGCCTGCGGCGGGCGCGGCTCCTGCGGCCTGTGCAAGGTCACGGTGCTGGAGGGGGCCGGGCCGCTGTTGCCAACCGAGACGCCCTGGCTGACTCCGGAAGAACAGAAGGCGAACATCCGGCTCGCCTGCCAGGTCAAGGTCCGGCGCGACCTTCAGATCCGCATCCCCGACGAGCTGTTCCAGGTCAAGCAGTACCGTGCGCGTGTCGCGGATCTCACGGACCTCACCCACGACATCAAGCAGGTCACGCTTGACCTTGAGGATCCACCGGAGATCCATTTCAAGGCCGGGCAGTACATCCAGCTCGAGGTCCCGCCGTACGCGTTGACCGACGAGCCGGTCTACCGCGCGTATTCGGTCGCCTCCGGACCCGCGGACACCCGCCGCATCGAGCTGGAGATCCGCTATGTGCCCAACGGCATCTGCACCACCTACGTGCACAAGCACCTGAGGGTCGGCGACACGGTCACGCTCAACGGCCCGTACGGCGAGTTCGGGCTGACCGACTCGGATGCCGAGATGCTCTGCATCGCCGGCGGCTCGGGCATGGCGCCGATCAAGTCGATCCTGACCGAGATGGCGCGCACTGGCAACCCGCGCCGCTGCCGCTACTTCTTCGGGGCGCGTGCCCGGCGCGACCTCTTTCTGCTTGAGTTCATGCGCGAGCTGGAGAAGACCCTGCCCGATTTCCGCTTCATCCCTGCGCTCTCGAACCCCGATCCTGCCGATCATTGGGAGGGCGAGGTTGGCCGCGTGACCGAAGTGGTCGCGCGCCACGTGCGGGACGCCTCGCAGGCCGAGGCCTTTCTCTGCGGGAGTCCGCTGATGATCGACGCTTGCATCCAGGTGTTGCGCGAAAAGGGCATGCCGGAATCGAAGATCTTCTACGACAAATTCTAGTGAGCGAGGAGCGTGCCGTGAAACAGAGCCGCCAAGACGACATCATTCAGGACCGCATGCGGCCGGGCGTCATCACGCGCGACGGGCTGCTGGGCCATGATCGCCGACCGCTGCGCGATATTCTTGAAGCTGACGACGCCGAGGTCCGCCGGCTCGGCCTCACCCATGCCGCGATCGCCGCGCGCATGCGCGCGTTGCGCGACGCCGGGGCCGAGGGGCTGGGAGAGCCGGTCACCGTGCTCGATCACTTCGAGGTGCGCGTCGACAGCGTGCGCGGCCTGCTGCCCTGTCCCTTTCCGCACGAGGGGCTCTGCCGCAAGGAGTTCGTCGATGTGCGTAACCTGCGCAGCGGCGGACAGGTGGTCTACACCGAGCTGAACATCCACCTGATCGAGGCGCACGGCTTTTACGAAGGGCTGGGGGCGCCTTTCCGGCAGGAACCCGCCATCCTCGCGCGCGTGCTGGAGATCTAAACGTGGTGTCAGGCGTTTTGGCCGACACTGGACACCGGGCTTGAGACTTCCGATGCGCCTGGGTATGGATGCCCGGCGTGACGGCGTCCGATTTCAGGTAAAAACGCACGTTCTTGACATGCGCACCGATGGTCAGCCGCTATTTTCACCCCATTCGCGATGCGTGCAGGACAACGCCCCACAGGCTTATCCGACCCGTTGCGGCGTGAAAGAGCGGTGCTGCGCGGCGCAACGGCGGCAGACGCCAACATAGACGGTCTGCACATCCGACACGATGCCGCAGGCGCTGGCCTGCGCTGGGATGGCCGCCGTCCGTTTTGACGGGCGCGGAATGTCCTGGATGGTCTCGCAGTCCGAGCACAGGAAGTGGTCGTGCGGATCGGTGTTCCCGTCAAACCGGGCGCGCCGCGTGGGAACGGCCATGCGCTGAATCACACCAGCTTCAGAAAACAGATTGAGCGTACGGTACACGGTGTCCACGGAGAGCGACGGCATGCCGTCCCTTGCCTCAGCCAACAGCGTCTCGGCATCCGGATGGTCGGTGCGGCGCAACAGCATCTCCAACAGCCCGACACGCTGCCGCGTCGTGACGATATCTGCGCGCCGTAATATCTCTGTGGCCGACTTCAAAGTAGTCCTCTTTGCATGAAACTTTGTTGCGGGCGAGGGCACCCGCGCTCCCGAATCACCTGCTCCACTTTCTTTATCATGAACGCATACACTTCGCGTAGCTCTGCCATCAATCGTTTACAACTGCAAGTAGTTTGGCATGCGGGCGGTGTGTTGGCAAGGGAAAAGGGCCCCATCCGGTAATCGGTTGGCCAGCCGCCCGGTGGGGCCGGGAACACATGATTTCGAGTGCGTGGCGAAACCCAATCTCCCGTTCCTGACTCCAGAAAGGAGTTTCCGGGGGGTATGATTTCCCGGCGTTTGCGCACAACTTTGAAGGTGTCGAGATGACGGGCGAGACGCTGCGGCTTCATCTCATTCGTAAAGGCGATGACTTCTGCTCGCCGCATCTTCAGACCGGTTCGCTGACCTTCGACATCCCCAAAGATACGAAAGGCTTCTGGCCTTTTGGTCAATATCGTAAGCCTCTTTTCATGAAGAAATACGGTTACTTCGAGGTCCGCTGCCGACAGACGAAGTATCCCGGCTGGCACTCAGCCTTCTGGCTGCAGGCACCGGGTATCGGTTCGAAGCCAGATCCTCGCGCGTGCGGTGTCGAGACCGACATCATGGAGAACTACCGCCAGTATACCCATGGCCAGATCATCGCCGGAAACGGCTGGAATGGTGACGGGAGGGACAGCAGGTGGCCGGTTATGAGAAATGACATGGAGGTGAAATATAAGGAAAACTTGTCTGTTAGCGTTGGTGGGCCTTGCCGGATTTACGGCGACGGACAAGACGGTCGCGTGGTGGCTGCCCGCGGGTGAGAATGGCGTCCGCACGACGGTTCGGGCGGCACCACTGTTCCCGCTTCCTCGGGCCTCTGGCATCATCTGGCGGTGACGGTCGAAAAGGTAGATACGGCAACCCCAATCACCATCTTCGGCGATTACAAAAGACTCGGCTCCGCGATCTGGTCCAGTAACATAGTGATTGGTGCGCGTTCGGCGGGTGTGCTATATTTCCTCAACAAATGTGAAGAGGGGTATGCTTCGTTCAAGGGGACATCAAGTGTGTATCTGGCTGGCGGCCGCGAGTGTAACGGTTGCGTCGTTGGTGCTGTATGCGGCGTCGGTCTGGTTCGGCAATCTGAATCAGGACGAGGGCTGGTATCTGTACGCTGCGCGTGCCGTGGCGGACGGACGCCTGCCGTATCGTGACTTTTTCTTTACCCAAGGGCCGGTGATGCCCTACCTCTATGGCGTGTTTGCTCCGTTCTGGTCGCCGCACGGCGTGTTGGGTGGGCGCATCTTTACCGCTGTGCTGGGCCTGTTGAGCGGGGTGCTGGCGGCGGGACTGGCGCGACGCGCCGTGCCCTCGCCGCGTGCGGCCGAAGCCGGTTTAATCGCGTTCGCGTTGACGGCCTGCAATCTCTATCACGTCTATTTTACGACGATCCCGAAAACCTACGCGCTGGCCTCGTGTCTGTTGCTCGGCGGCTTTCTGGTGCTCACGTTGAGCCTGTCGCGCCGCCGCAAGACACGTTCGCATCTCTCCTGCATGTGGGCGTTGCCGGCCGGCATGCTGGTGGCTTTCGCTGCTGGCGTGCGCCTGTCGCTGGGCGCGATGTTGCCGGTGACCGTTTTGGCGCTACTGATCTCCTATCGCAAAACCGGTGCGGCCTTCTTCTGGTTCGCGCTCGGGGGGGGCGTGGGTTTGGCGCTGGCGTTCGGCCCCACCCTGTTGGAGGCGCCCGAAGTTTTCCTGTTCAGTCAGTCATTCCATGTGGCGCGCGGCGGTCGTGATCCCTTCTTTATGGCCGGTTCGCTGGCACGTGTGGTGCAGGCCTATCTGCCTGCGGTACTGTTGCTGGCTGCTTTGACTATTTTTCGACTGTTTCGCGGCAGTGGCGTTGCGAATACGATCGCACAGGAAGAGCCGACAGGCATCCTCTACCGCGGCCAGTTCTGGCCGTGGCTTTGGTTGGCGGCGTTCCTGGCGGTCTTCGGGGTGCAGCTTGCCAGTCCGTTCCCGTATGACGACTATCAGGTTCCGGTCATGGGCCTTTTGGCCGCGGCGGTCGCAGGATGGGCCGCGAATAGTACCTCGTCGGGTTCTCTGCGCGGATGTGTCTGTTTGCTGTGGGTGACCGGCAGCCTGTTGGCGAGCTTCGGGTCACCGCTGGCGCAGTCGTGGTTCGTCGCGCGTCAGGACCGTTTCTGGGTGGTGCGTAAAGCGATGCCGGATCTGGCCGTCCTTCGCCAGACGGCGCGCGATGTGCGCGCACTGTCCGGAACGGATGACCTCCTGCTGACCCAGGATCTATATCTGGCGGTCGAGGCGGGCATGCGCGTCCCCGAGGGACTGGAGATGGGGCCCTTCAGTTATTTCCCGCAGCTCAGCGATGATGAGGCCGCCCGTTACCATGTGATGAATGATGCGCGGCTAGACGCGTTGCTGGCAGCGGCACCGGCCAGCGTCGCGGCCTACAGCGGTTACGGTTTTGCCATCCGTTCGCCGGTGATGGATGAGGTTCCCGCCGCGCGGCGCCAAGCGATCTTAAGTGTATTGGGACAGCATTACGACGGCGTGCAAGAGGTGCCCGATTTCGGGCAGAATAGCACGACACTTCAGATCATGAAGCGACGGACCCCGCTCGGCGAGCAGAAGCCCTGACGACCCTGACATGTCTGATTATTTGCAACAGATCCAATCGCCGTCTGATCTCCGGACGTTGCCGGCCGAGGCGTTGCCGGCACTGGCCGAAGAACTGCGTGCGGTGATCCTTGATACCGTCAGCAAGACGGGGGGCCACCTGGCCTCGAATCTCGGAACAGTCGAACTCACCATCGCGTTGCTGCGTGTCTTCACGCCGCCCGGCGACAAGGTCGTGTGGGACGTGGGCCACCAGAGTTATTCGTGGAAGCTCCTGACCGGACGCCGCGACCGCTTCGCCACCCTGCGTCAGCACGGTGGCCTTTCGGGGTTTCCGAAGCCTCAGGAGAGCCCATGCGATGCCTTTGTGGGCGGTCATGCCGGTACGGCGCTCTCCGCCGCGCTGGGCATGGCGGTCGCGCGCGACCGCGACGGCGGCAAGCAGCATGTTGTGGCCGTGGTGGGCGATGGCTCGTTGACCAATGGCATCACACTGGAGGCGCTCAACAGTCTGGACGATGCCAACACCAAGGTCATCGTGATCCTCAACGACAACGAGATGTCAATCTCGGAAAATGTCGGGGCGTTGTCGCGCCGGCTCGGGCGCATGCTGGTGGACGTGCGTTACAACCGCATCAAGGCGGCGGCTGAGGCGGCCGGCCACCGGCTACACATGACACCGCTGCGGCGCATCTATCATCGCATCGAGCAGGCAATCAAGAGCCTGTGGTTACGCAACGCTTTCTTCGAGGAGTTCGGCATCCGCTATGTGGGGCCGATTGACGGCCACGATTTCTGTGCGCTGGAAAACGCGTTCTGCACGGCGCGTGACGACAAGCGCTCGGTCCTGATCCATATCGCCACGCAGAAAGGGCATGGCTTCAAACCCGCAGAACGCAGTCCTTGCGACTGGCACGGCGTGGGTGCGTTCGAGCTGGAGGCCCGGCGGCCGCCGGAGGGGCGGCGCGGCTACTCCCAGGTGTTCGGCGAGACACTGACGGCACTGGCCGACCACGATCCGCGCGTGATGGCGATTACCGCAGCCATGTGTGGCGGCACGGGGCTCGAACCTTTTGCGGCGCGACATCCCGCGCGCTTTTTTGACGTCGGCATCTGCGAATCGCATGCGGTGGTCTTTGCGGCGGGTCTGGCGGCGTCCGGCTACCGGCCGGTCTTCGCGGTCTACTCGACCTTCTTGCAGCGCGCGGTGGACTGCGTGATGCACGACGTCTGCCTGCAGCGTCTGCCGGTGCTCTTCTGCCTTGACCGTGCCGGTGTGGTCGGCAGCGACGGCCCTACGCATCACGGCATTTACGATATCCCGATGCTGCGTTGCCTGCCGAATCTTACCTTGATGCAGCCCAAGGACGCCCGCGAGTTGACAGCCATGATGAAGACCGCACTGGCGCACGACGGGCCGGTCGCCATCCGTTATCCGCGCGAGCCGGGGCCGGCCGTGGATCACGATCCAGACATCGCGCCGGTGCCGATCGGGGTGGCGGAGACCGTCGTGGAACCCGAGCGTGGTGACGGCGGCGCGACGACCTGGTTCTGGGCGCTGGGCGACATGCTGCCGCTGGCCTGCGAGACTGCCGCGTTGCTGCGCGCGTCCGGCACACGGTGCGGCGTGGTTAACGCGCGTTTCATCAAGCCGCTCGACACCGAACGCCTCTGGTCGCAGGCGCGCCAGGGCGCGCGTTTCGTGACGCTGGAGAATGGCGCGGTCGCTGGTGGCTTCGGCGCGGCCGTGCGCGAGGCACTGGTGGCGGGAGGATTTGATGCGCCGGTGCGCGCTTTCGGCTGGCCGGATGAATTTGTGGGCCAGGGCACTTTGCAGCAACTGATGCAAGATCACGGACTCGTGCCGGATCGATTGGCGCAGAAGATTGCGGACGGCTAAGGATGGTTGGGCCATGAAAAAATGGATCGGATGTATCTGTGTTGCGAGTGGCATGAGCGTAGCACAGGCTGCGGAGGCCTTGGCGACGGCTGGTGCGGTGCTGGAACTCAGCGAACCGCAGTGTGAACTCGTCCCTCAGCTTTTTACGCCTGAGTGGCTCAACCAGCGGGCGACCGGTTTGCTTGATCGCACACCCGACGGCGCCTATCTCTTTTCCCTGCAGGTCAAGGATCGCGGTACAGTCCGTGGCAAGGCACGTTTTGAAGCCGCGCCGGATGGTGCGGTCAGGGCACACTATACCTTTACGCCAGAGCGCGACATCGCGCTGAACGCGCTGTTTGTCGGAGTGACGCTGCCGAGCGACAACTGGGCTGGCGGCACTTGGACGAGCGATGAACACAAGGGCACATTACCGCGTGAACGTGGCACGCTGTCCATCGTGTCGCGCACCGCGCGTGAGTTGTCGGTCACGTCCGCCGATGGCCGCGAACGCCTTGCCTTCACTTTCCCTGAACCGACTGCGGTGATGATTCAGGATGACCGCCAGTGGGGGCCGACCTTCTCGGTGCGGGCCGGCGGATTGTCCGCGCGAACCTTCAAGGCGGGCGAGCCTTTCGGCGTGCGCCTCACTCTGGCCGCGCACGCGCCGCAACGCCTGGCCTATGATGAGCCGCTGACGATCCGGGCTGGCCCCGAGTGGGTGCCGCTCGTGCAGGAAGCCGATATCCTGGCCGGTTCGGCGCTGGACTTTACGCGTCTCGGGCTGACTGACGCACCGGCCGGCCGACATGGGCGGGTCGTGGCCAAGGGGCCGCATTTCGAATTTGAGCGCAAGCCCGGCGTCCCGCAGCGCTTCTACGGCGTGAACCTCTGTTTCTCCGCCAACTATCTGGAACCGGAGGACGCCGTGCGACTGGCCGGACGTCTGGCGCGGATCGGCTACAACGCGCTCCGCTTGCACCATCACGACGGCGGTCTTGTGGAGGGGTCGGCTGACGGCACCACGCTCAACCCGCAGAATCTGGCGCGGTTGGACGCCTTAATGGCCGCCTGTATCTCCAACGGCATCTATGTGACCACGGATCTCTACGTGTCGCGTCCGGTGCCTTGGCGCAGCGTGGGCATTGAGCGCGATGGCAAGATCGCGATGAACGCCTACAAGGTGCTGGTGCCGGTGCATGAGGGCGCGTTCCAGAATCTTCTCCGCTTCTCGCGTCAGCTTCTGGGACATGTCAATCCGTACACCGGCCGGCGCTACGCCGACGAGCCGGCGCTGGCCTGGCTGGCGCTGATCAACGAGGGGAACTTCGGTAACTACCTGAACGAGATGCGCGAGATCCCCGAGTGGCAGCAGGCATGGGCTGCGTGGTTGGCCGAGCGTCAGGCACGTGAGCCGGAAGCCTTCAAGGATCTGCCTGCCACGCTGCCGGAGAGTATCTATGTGAGTAGCCGCCACACATCTGCCTTTGTGCTTTTCCTCAAGGAGATGGAAGATCGGATGGTGACGCGGCTCAAAGCCTTCCTGCGTGACGAGATGGGCTGTCGTGCGCTGGTGACCGACCGCAGTTCCTGGACCAACTTCGCCCCGGATCAGGTGCCTCGCAGTGAACGGTTTGATTTCGTGGACGACCATTTTTATGTGGACCATCCGCACTTCATCGAGCAGCCGTGGCGTCTGCCCAGCCGGTGCGAGAACGTGAACCCTCTCAAGAACGACGCGCTCGGGGCGCAGCGTGTGGTGTTCACGCGCCTGCTGGATAAGCCGTTTACGATCACCGAATACAACTACTCCGGCCCCGGCCGTTTTCGCGGCGTGGGCGGTATCGTGACCGGCACGATGGGCGCACTGCAGGATTGGGGCGGGATCTGGCGCTTTTCGTTCAGTCATGACCGTGGCGCCCTGACACGTCCTGAAGGTTCGGCCATGGGTTATTTCGATATGGCGGGTGATCCGCTCTCGCTGGCGGCGGAACGCGCGTCGATCTGCCTTTTCCTGCGCGGCGACCTCGCGCCGCTCGCCCGCACCTACGCCATGGTGCTGCCCAAGGATGAGGTGTTGCGCATGCGTGACCGTATCCCGCAAAACCACACGTCTTGGCCGTGGTTGGGCTGGTACGCGCGTCTCGGCACGTTGGTGGCCGAACGTGCGCCGGAGGGAACGACGTGGGCCGGCCGCTATCCGGAGGTCTACAAAACGGGCAGTGCGGAGATCAGAGCGCTGCTGGCGCCGGATGCCGGAGCACCGCTACCGCCGGCTGGCGATGGGGCGGTAACGATCGACCGGGCAACCGGCCAGTTCGTGCTGAAAACGCCCCGCACCTGCGGCGGTTTTGCTGAGAGCGGTATCATCGACGCCGGCGATCTGATCGCCGATGTCGGGGAAACCGCCGCCACGGTCTGGGTGAGCACGCTGGAAGGCGAGTCGGTGAGCACGTCGCGTCGGTTGCTGTTGACGCATCTGACCGATGTGCAGAATAGCGGTATCCGTTATGCGCAGCGGTCGCGCAAGACGCTGCTGGACTGGGGCGGTCTGCCGCATCTGGCGCGTAACGGCAGGGCTGATATCCGGCTGGCCGTCAAGCCGGCGGAGGCGTTCAAGGTGTATGCGCTGTCGGCCGGCGGACGGCGAATGGCCGAGATTCCCGTGCGCGTGGTCAAGGGGCGGCTCGCCTTCACCGCGGCGGTCGATGCCCGGCCGGACTCGGCGACTCTACTCTATGAAATTGTCCGCGACTGACAGGAGGAAACGTGAAAGTTGGCGCGACAGGGATGCTCATGGTGTTCGCGGCACTGGTTGTACGGGCGGACGTGACGTTCGGGCCGGTGAAGAACTATCCGAACCTGGGCTTTATGATGCCCATTCTAGAGCGCGCCCTTGCTGAACCATTGCCGATGGCGCGCGCCCGCGCTTTTCTGCTCACGGGCGGTGGGGCGCTGGCGCGCGAGGACCGCTTTGACCCGTACGAGCTGTGGTACGGCAGCCAGTGTTGTGGCCGCTGGCGCGATCAGGCCGGTAACCGCCTGATCCTCGGGTGCGTGGCGCAACGCCTGCCGGTCTTCGATGATGATCTTGTATCGCGTGAGACCTTCGGCCTGCGGATGCGTGATGCGGCGAACGAGGTGAATGTGCGCGAACGCGCGCAGGTCAACGAATGGGTGGCCACTTTTGCGGGCGTCCCGGTCTATGAGCCGGAGGCACTCAAGCTCAATCGTTTTGCGCTGGAAGAGGTGCTGGCCTACCCGTGTGGAGAGGCGGGTACGTTGGTCTACGCCTTTCGGCCGCGGCGGGTCGGCAACGCGCCGTCGCACGGCTGGTTCGCGGTGGTGTTTCACGCTGTTGGCGCGCCGGACGCGGCGGCTTTGCGCAAAACGTTCGAAGAGGGCTTCGTGGCGGCATTGGCTCAGCCGTCGAGACTGAACAAAGAGGACGGTGCGGAGGCGGCGGAAGTATCTGTCCTGCGTACGGGCGAGAAGGCGCCCGATCTGCCCAACCATCCGGTGCGCGTCGAGGCGCGTCGGAGTGTCGAGAACTACGAGGACTGGTGGTTCGCCGAGACCGATGGATACATCATTCTGTCGGATGTCCACACCGAAGTCGGCAAGTCGCTGATCAACGAATTGAAAGAGACGCTGCCGGCCCTGCGGCGCGCCTACGAGCGGTTAGTGCCGCCGTTGACGCGGGAGCCGGAGGTGGCATTGTTGCGGCTCTTCGCCGGGCGCGACGACTATGTGCGTCATGTCGGCGAGGATCACGCTTGGTCGTCAGGGATGTGGATGCCGGCGCGCCGCGAGCTGGTGCTATTCGCGCAGGCGAATCGGGAAACGATGATGCAGATCATCCGTCACGAGGCCTTCCATCAATATCTCTCCTATGCCACCTGCATGCTGGGGGCCGCACCCTGGCTGAATGAGGGGCATGCCTGTCTGTTCGAAAATGCGCAGGTTGACAAGAAGGGCCACGTGACATTGCCTGAAGATCCGGAGCGGACGTTGGTCTTGCTGGAAAACCTTGAGACGGCGGTCGCGCTGTTGCCGTTTCTGCTGCAAACGGATTACGAGGCGTTTTACGACGGGACGTCGGCCGGGCGGCGCCTGAAATACGCCATGGCCTGGGGGTTGGCGTACTATCTGCACAAGGGCGTACCGCTGGAACGCGATCCGCCGCATGCGCGGGGGCTGGACGATTACCTGGAGGCGCTGAGCGTGACTCGTGACCCGTATGCGGCCACGTCACTTGCCTTCGCGGAGGTGGAGATGGATGCCTTTCAGGCGGCGTTCCGCGACTTCTGGCTGCGGCGGCGCGATGAGGCGCAGCGGGTGGATCCGCTGGAGTGACGAGAAGGCCGGCATGACCGAGATACGGCATGCCGGCCTTCAGACCTTTTCGCTCTTCAGCAGCGTCTGCGCGCGACGCCGCTTGATCTTTTACGGCGAGTGATCCGCTCAGTTCACCTTGCGGATTTTGAAGAACGCCTTTTCCGTGTTGCGAGGAATGCGCACGGTGGTCGAGGTGCCGCCCGCCGTAAAAGGCTCAGAACCGTAGCCCTCGCCAACGGCAGTCGGGAAGTAGATCGCAGTCGCGGTCCAAGTGGGGGAGGTGAGACTCGCCGCGCTGATGACCTGATAGCTCTTGCCGGGCTCAGTATTGAAGGTGACGAGCATCACGTCAGGTTTCATCACCACGCTCTCCATCTTGACCGATTGGATGGCAACCGGATCAGCCAGTTCATGCGGGTTGCCGATTTCGTCGATGACCTTGAAAGCGTAGGATTGACCGATCTGAAGGAGACCGGGGTAGGCGAGGAATTCGTAGTGCCCCGAGCCGTCAGACTGGATCTTGCCGACTTCGACCCACTCCCCATTTATTCTGGCAAATACGGTGAACCAGCCGGATCCCTGCTCGCCGACGGGGTCAAGGATGAACAGGATGCCGTTGGCCGTCGCATAGACACTGAAACCGATTGAAGAGGAGAGCGGACTGGGATCGCCGGAGGCTGAGGCGAAGGCCTCGAGTCCGCCGGCGCCCAGCAGGCTGACGCCGTCGATGCCGTTCTTGCTGGCCATCGTCAAACTGGTGACGGCCTTGGAGGCAACTTGGGTGGTCGGCGTAGGCCCGATAAAAACTTGGTAACGGTCATGGGTGTAATTAAAAACGAACGTGATGTAGTTGGTCGAGCCGTCGGTCACCGCGAACGGTGTCGTGCCGTCCGACTGGTAAAGCGGCACCCACTCCATCACGGGGGTGACGGTGTTGGTGGAGCCCCAGGCGTAAAACGTGCCGGTGGTGGACTCAGAGGCATCGCGCAACGCTGCGACCGCACCCTGCGCGGTGCCGACCTCATTCGATGCTGGCAGTTCGTCGAAAAGCTTGATCTGGGTCAGCAACTGCAGGGAGGCCAGCAAATAACCGTTCGTGCCTGCCGTGGCATTCACCGTGATGTCGGCGTCCAATTGCCCCTCGAAGACGATCATCGTCCCGTCCGACTCAGCCGTTCCGAGAGAGTTGGTGAATGTGACCTTACCTGACGTGTTGCCGTCCGTTAGCACATATGCGCTCTGGGCTTGCGCGGTCAAACAGCACAACATTGCACCGACGAGACAGATCCACCCGTTAACGTGTTTCATAGACACACCTCTCATTCGAAGAAAAGAATTCGCAATTGCATGTACATAATATCAGAGGGGGCAGGGGGTGTATAGCGGAAAAACAAGAAATATCGCGTTGACACCCCCCCCCGCATTTTTCTACCTTTCTAGCTCCTGCAAGCGGTGTCATGACCCATCCCATGTAAAGGTGTTGAGAGGTGCCAGATTTTTTAGTTATTGACCGTGTCACCAAGCGGTTCGGGGATCTGACGGCGGTCGACGCCGTATCGCTGAGCGTGCAGAAAGGCGAGTTTTTTTCGCTGCTCGGCCCGAGCGGGTGCGGCAAGACGACGCTTCTGCGTATGCTGGGCGGGTTCGAAACCCCGGACGCCGGACGCATCTTTCTGGACGGGCGCGACATCACCGGCCTTCCGCCCAACCTGCGGCGCGTCCACACCATCTTTCAGAATTACGCCCTGTTCCCGAACATGACGGTGTGGGACAACATCGCCTTCAGCCTGCAGGTCGCCCGTTATCCGCGGTCCGAAATCCGCAAGGCGGTCGAGGGCATGCTCGAGCTGATCAAGATGGCCGACCACGCTTTCAAGTATCCCGCGCAGATCAGCGGCGGCCAGAAGCAGCGCGTGGCGATCGCGCGCGCCCTGGTGGACCGGCCCCAGGTGCTGCTGCTGGACGAGCCGCTGGCCGCGCTCGACCTCAAGCTGCGCCAGCACATGCTGCTGGAGCTGGACATCATTCACGACCAGGTGGGCATCACCTTTGTCTACGTGACCCACGACCAGGGCGAGGCGATGAGCCTGAGCGACCGCATCGCCGTCATGAACCAGGGGCGCATCGAGCAGCTCGACCCGCCCGCCAAGATCTACGAGGCGCCCCGTTCCGGCTTCGTGGCGGCCTTCATCGGCGACACCAACTTCTTCGGCGGTACGGTGACCTCGGTCGAGGGCGATTACTGCACCCTCGCGGTCAACGGCTTTGCCGACATCCTCTGCTTTAATGACAAGGGGATCAGCGCCGGCAGTCCCGTTCACCTCAGCGTGCGCCCAGAAAAGATCCGCGTCACGCCGACACCGCCCCCGCCGGAAAAGGGGTCGCGCATCAACGTCTTCCGCTGCAAGGTGACCGATGTGGTCTATCAGGGCATCTACACCAAATTCTGGCTGACCTCGGGCGCGCACCGGCTCTCAGCGATCAAGCCCCACAGCCGTTTCCTGCTTGACCAGGCGACCATCACCTGGGGCGACGACGTGTACTGCTGGTGGCATCCGGATGACGGCTACATGCTGGAACAGTTCACCGCGGCCGACGCGCATCTCGTGCAGATGCCGCCGGCCGGTTACTCGCTGCCGAAGCCCGCCGCCCCGAACGGCGAGCCCGCCCCTTAACCCCAAACCCTCTGAGCGGAACAAGCCGTGCCGACCCGTCAACGCAAATGGACCGAATGGGCGATGTCCGCCCCCTCTGTGCTGTGGCTCGCGATCTTCTTCGTGGTCCCCACGCTGCTGGTCGCGGCCATTTCGTTCCATGCCGCCGCGCCTGACGGCGGCATCGGCCGCGAGTGGACGCTCGCGACGTGGCGTCACCTCTCCAACCCCAACTACCCCGCGATCATCTGGCGCACCCTCTGGATCAGCGCGGCGACCGCCGGTTGCTGCGTGGTTCTGGCGCTGCCCTGTGCCTTCGCCATCGCGCGCATGCAGAAAAAGTGGCGCGCCGTCATGGCCGGCCTGATCATGCTGCCCTTCTGGACCAGCTTCGTGGTGCGGGTCTTTGCCTGGCGCCTGCTGCTGCATCCCGAGGGGTTCCTCAAGCACCTGCTGGTCGCGGCGGGGCTGGCGCAGCCCGACACGCAACTGCTCTATAACGCTGGGGCGATCCTGCTGGTCAGCGTCTACTCGTTCCTGCCGTTCGCGATCATGCCGATTTACGCTGCGGCGGAGAAGTTTGACTTCTCGCTGCTGGAGGCCGCGCGCGATCTCGGCGCGCGCAGCTTTTTCGCCTTCCGCCGCATCTTCATCCCGGGCATCCGGCGCGGCGTGGTCTCCGCCGTCCTGATGGTCTTCATCCCTTCGGTCGGTTCCTACGTGATCCCGGATCTGGTGGGCGGCACGAACAGCGAACTGATCGGCAACAAGATCTATCAGCGCACCTTCCCGGACCGCAACCTGCCCCACGCCAGCGCACTTTCGGCGCTGATGGCGATCGGCGTGCTGGTGCCGCTCGGCCTGGTGGCGGCATTCCTGCGTCGCCTGGACCGGCGCGAGGCGCTGCGCCTGGCCGAGGCCGGCGGGATCAAACAGCGGGGAGGCGCGGCATGAAGCGCAATCCGTTCCCGCTGGTCGTGCTGGCGCTGGTGCTGGTCTTCCTCTACCTGCCGATCGTGGTGCTGACCGCCAATTCGTTCAACCTCTCTCGCTTCGGCGGCTCGTGGGAAGGCTTCACGCTCAAGTGGTACGGCCAGTTGCTCAACGACAACCAGGTCTGGTTCGCCTTTGTCAACAGCCTGCTGATCGCAGCCGGCGCGACGCTCGCCTCGTGCGTGCTGGGCACGACAGCCGCGCTGTCGCTGCACCGCTGGCGCTCGCGCCTGCAAGGGATTCATTACGGCCTGATCTACACGCCGCTCGTGGTCCCGGAGATCCTGATGGGCATCAGCCTGCTGCTGAGCTTCACCGCCGTCGGCATGGATTGCGGTCTGCACACCATCCTGTTGGCGCACATCACTTTCTGCGTGAGCTACGTGACCATGACGGTGCTCGCGCGCCTTCAGGATTTTGACGACAGTCTGATCGAAGCCGCGCGCGACCTCGGCGCGAATGCCTGGGTCTCGTTCATCCGTGTGCAGTTCCCGCTGCTG
>Ga0209407_1002253_pt1 | contig 18334 bp, 14 predicted proteins | sample AD_JPNHG3_MetaG_FD_184410 | JGI IMG/M metagenome (GOLD analysis project Ga0209407, IMG submission 184410) | Active sludge microbial communities of municipal wastewater-treating anaerobic digesters from Japan - AD_JPNHG3_MetaG (SPAdes) (version 2) | ecosystem: Engineered > Bioreactor > Anaerobic... | reverse complement strand
CTCATCATCTGGCATCGACTTTATCATTTGTGATGTTGGATGAGAATTCAATCTAGGTATAGGTGCTAAAGGTGCTGACAATCTAGGTATAGGTGCAGGAGTTGGTGTAGATGTAGGAATAAATCTAGGTATAGATTGTGGTATTGGACTCGATGTTGGACTCGATGTTGGACTCGATGTCGGACTCGATGTTGGACTCGATGTTGAACTCGATGTCGGACTCGATGTCGGACTCGATGTCGGACTCGATAGTGGACTCGATGTCGGACTCGATGTTGGTGACATAAGTTTAGGTTCAGAAGAAACTACAGGAGGAAAGTCCGTAGATTTAGATGAAAGAATATTGTCTAAAGAATATGGATGAAGCATATATTCTATCCAAGATTCTATATTTTCTAAAATAAATGTATTGTCTTTTAATTCTTGAAGGATTTGTACTGTAAAAGAGTCATTATATTTTGCCATATATTCATTGATCAAGTTTTGTTCTGCATTTTCATCTGGTTGCTGGTTCAGTAAAGCTAGTTGTTCTAATGTGTATTGAATAAATTGCTTATCTTGAAAACTTGCTTGCATTTTATTAACAATATTATATTCTATGTTTTCATCCAATCTATTTTGATAATATAAATTTTGAAAAAGCATATACTCTAAGTATGTTTCTAATAATTTTGCATTTTTAGGTCTGTCTTGAGGCGATTTTTGCATCAAAGCTATGATTAAATTAGATACTTCTTCTGGTATTTCTGAATTCCATAAAAGAACTGAAGGAACGTCTTCGGAAAGATGTTTTTGGAAAACTTCTTGGACTTCACCTGTATAGGGGGGCATACCTGTGAGACAATGATAAAATGTGGCACCTAATGAATAAAAGTCACTTCGAATATCTAAGTCAAGGTCATGCACAATCTGTTCAGGCGGCATATATAATGGGGATCCTAGTAATAAAGGTGCTTGGGGATCATAAAAATCTATTTCTACAGGCATAGGTAAACCATAGTCCAATAGTTTAATTTGATCATCTTTTGTTAAAATGATATTGCTAGGTTTAATGTCTTGGTGGAGAATATTGTATGCATGTCCTTCCTGTAAAATGTTACAAACAAGTTTTAGAAAATAGAGTGCATCATTTACAGGAAGTACGCCAACATTTTGTAAAATTTGATCTAATGTATACCCATAAACGTATTCCATAACAATGTACCATAAATTTTGATATTGATTGAATTCATAGTACTTAGGAATCCCAATATGAGAAATGCGAGAAACAATTTGCATATTTTTTTGTAAATAAGGGATGAGCGTATCTTGATAAGGAGCCACAATCAGTGGGTCTAGTACTTTAATAGCAACTTTTTCCTGTGTATCTCGATGAAAAGCTAAATATAATGTACTACTTCGACCTTGGTGAAGCAATGTTTCAATTTGATAATTTCCTATTGTGTATCCTGTATTTATCTGTAGCATAATGAAACCTTTTATTCATTATCTAATATCTATTAGATATCAATTTTAATTCTGTTCTTAGTTATATTTAAAAGAACCCCCTAAATAGAAGAGTTATTAGGAGTTATTAGGAGTTTCTTTTAGATTCCTTCTAATTTTTGAAATGTATTGAGTAATGTTTCTCGAACTTTATCTTCTTTTTCTTTGAGCAGATGTTCTTTAACAGCACCTATAACACTAGGATCATCTAAGTAAGCAAGAGATTCTGCTGCATAATTTCGAACATCCACATTTTCATCATCTAAAGCAAAAATAAGTGCATCTACTGCTTTTTTATCTTTAATCATACCCAACGATAAAGCAGAAAACATACGCACTTCATGACTTTCATCTTTGAGTGCATTGATCAGAGCAGGAACTGCTTGTGGATCACCAATTTTTCCCAAAGCACCTACTGTATATGTACGAACGTATTCCGATTCATCTTTGAGACGTTCTAGTAAGGCAGGGACTGCTTGTGGATCGGAAATTTTTCCTAAAGTAGATGCAACATGTGCTCGAACATATTCATCTTCATCTTTTAGTGCTTTGATAAGAGCATCTAAAGCAGATATATCTGGTACTTTTCCTAGAGCAATGGCAGCTTCTTTTCTGATTTTATATTTAGAATCTTTTAAAGCATCCAATAAAATAGGAATTGCTTCTTTACTTTCAATTTTTCCAAGGGATAATACCACTTGGTGACGAATATTTTCATTTACATCTTTAATTTGCGTTTTTAAAAGTGGAATGGCTTGACTATCGCCTAAATTTCCTAATGTACGAATAGCCCAACGCTTGACTTTATAATTATTATCTTGTAATATTTTTTCAATGATAGGAATAGAATCTCTAGAAACAAGTTGATTGACTGCTTCTGTTCCATGAAAAGTCACAAAATTATTATCTTCTTTGAGAGTTTCAATTAAGGGCAAAATAGAATCTTGATTTCCTAAAACTCCTAATGTTTTTGCAGCATATCCGCGAACATCAATGCATGGATCTTTTAATGCTTTGACGAGTGATTCTACAGAGTTTTCATTCCCTAAAGTACTTAATGCATCTGCAGCTGTGCTACGAACTTCTTCATTCTCATCTTGAAGTAATTTTGTAATAGCCTCTGCTGCTTCTTTAGCTTGCAATTTTTGCAACGTTTTGACAATGGTCACTCGAATAGTTTTATCTTTGTCATTTAAAGCAACAATCAACTTTTCTATATCTTCTTTATTGCTTAAATTTGCAATGATTCGAACCACAATCCTACGAACTTCTAAATCAGGGTCTTGAAGTAAAGGTAGTAATTTAGGTAAAGACTCTTTATCCTGCATAATCTCTAATGTTTCTAAAACAGCTCGGCGTACATTAACATCTAATTCTTCCAATGCTTGGAGTAAATAAGGCAATGCACGTTTATCTTTAATTTGAGGCAAAACTTTTGCCGCTGCCTTTTGCACTACTTCTTCTTTATCTTTCAAACAATGAATCAATGCTGGAACACCTGTGTAATTTTTAATTTGACCTTGGGCAATAATAGCAGCACAGCGAACTTCTTTTTCAATATCGTGCATAGCTTCTATCAAATAGGGTGTTGCTTTTTTATACTGTAATTTTCCTAAAACTGTAATCGCACCTTGTCTAATTCTTGCTTCTGAATGGCTTGTTGCTTTGAGAATATGAGGAATAATGGCATTGCCCATGATATGAGCTTGTGCCACCATATCTGTAATCTTTCCAAAACCAGAAATAATTTTTTGAACAAGAATTTTTTCTGAACGACATAAAAGTGCAAATTTGACCAATAGAATAAATATTGAAAAACGGAAAAAATACGTTACACTTAAAATGAAAGGGTTTGTATCTACTAAGGTATCTTGAGCAACAGAAAATATATTGGTAATATCTATTACATCAACTACATAAATGATTTGGTATAAGGATAATTTAATACTTTCTTTCCATTCTAATAGGAAAAAATCATGAGGAAATATTTTTGCCAAACTTTGGTATATTTGTGCCATAATATAAATTTGTACAAGATTTAAAGCAAAAATAAAATGACCTTGATAGGCTTCTACATTTTCTTTTGAATAAAAATGTAAATTTTTCTGATCCATTCCTTCGTAATACTGAAATTCTTCTTCTTTAACATTAAAATAATAGAGTGTAGTTCCAATATTTAATAAAAATAGAATGAAAAGAAGAGAGAAAGATAAAACTTGTGGAATTTCTTCTGCCTGCGTAATGCCAGAAAAAAAGATACTAAAAAATAGAATAAAAAATATATACTTTCCTATTGTACTTGAAATATTTAAGAGTATTTTTCCATATGTAACATGGGATATAAAAGAGAGACCATCTAATATAAATTTTATGAGCTGCACAGAGAACCCTCCAGAATATCATTTATTTAAATATAATTTTTTTCACTCGCATTATTATAGCATGTTTTTTTTGATTTCCTAGATTTTTTTATAATTCTCTAAAAGTGATTTTAAATACTGCAAAAAATTTGAGCTACTTTTTGATAAATTTCTTGAAATTTAGGGTGCTGAAAACCTGACTTCCATTTTGAAGGCCTTGTTCCTTCTTATGCTTTTTCTCTGAGTTATGCCAAGACTTGTTTATTCTTCAAGATAATAAATAAAAAAGCGTTCTAAGTTTACTTAGAACGCTTTTGTTTTAAAAACGATCATGTTTAAAATCTAATAAAGGAATAAGTTACCATGGCAAACATTTTTTAAGGCATGATATAACTTTGGGACCTAAACATTCTGCCCAGCATTTCCGATCTATTCCACAAGGGAAACATTTTAGAGCGGGTACAGAACACATGCGAAAGCAATCTCCTATATCCACTCTATCATTATCGGCTAGGAATTCGATGTTGATATTATTTTTTGAAATTTTAATGATAAAAGATCTTTCCAATATTTTACCCAAAATATTGATTTTAACGGTAATTTTGATTCCGCCTTCTACTGGAGTCACTTCCCAATAGATTTTTTTGCCTTCCATGACTGTGTATCCTATCACAAGTCCTTCTGTCTGGAAAATAGAAGCCATGTCTGTTTCTATAAGCATAAAAAACATCGTAGAATCTTTTTGTTGGAGAATATCTGCTCGACCATTATATTTCATTGCATTTAAGTGAGCTGCTTTCAAAGCTTCTAGGTTCACTTCTGCACTCAATGTAGCAACAAATAACAAAGCAATGATTACAAGAACTACTTTTTTCATATATCACTCCTTTTTAGAAACGATTTTGTTTAAAATATAATAGAGGAATAAGTTATCATCTATAACATTTCATAACGCATGGAACGACTATTGGACCTACACATTTTGCCCAACAACCCCACCAATCTTGTAAGCAATGAAGACATTTTAGCGCCTTTACAGCACATATGCGAAGGCATTCATAATCCCATCCTCTATTATCATCCTCTGTCAATTCGATGTTGACATTATTTTTTGAAGTTTTAATGATAAAAGATCTTTCAAATATTTTACCCAAAATATTGATTTTAATGGTAATTTTGATTCCGCCTTCTACTGGAGTCACTTCCCAATAGACTTTTTTGCCTTCCATGACCGTGTATCCTGTAACAAGTTCTTCCGTCTGGAAAATAGAAGCCATTTCTGTTTCTATATGAGTATAATACATAATAGAATTTTTTTGTTGGAGAACATCTGCTCGACCATTGTATTTCATTGCATTTAAGTGATCTGCTTTCAAAGCTTCTAGGTTAACTTCTGCACTCAATGTAGCAACAAATAACAAAGCAATGATTACAAGAACTACTTTTTTCATACATCACTCCTTTTATTATAAAAAATCATTAACATAGAAACAATTTAAAAAACATTATATTATGTATTTCTGTTTAAATTATTAGCAAATTTTATGCTAATTATTAATTTCTTTATTTACAACAAATATTATATGATCTCATAATAACACTTTGAAACATTTTGTAACAAGATGTTTCAAAGTGTTATATAAAATGATAGAGAGAATTTTTATATAACATATAAATTCTTTATATAAACCAATATATAAAAAGAAAAGAATAACAACAATATACTCTTGATATGGTTATTTATTTTTCATAACTCTTTGGAAAAATTTTGGTTAAATATTACAAAAAATTTGAGCTACTGTTTGACAAGTTTCTTGAAATTTAGGGTGGTGGAAACCTGCCTTCCATTTTGGATGAAAGACTTCATCAGAAATCACAACAGAAGCAGCTACAGACACGTTTCGAAATTTTCCAACAGTATATATAGCACTAATTTCCATTTCCACAGCACATATATTTTTTTTTTGGTATTCGAGTACTTTTTGACGTGTTTCTCGATAAGGTGCATCTGTAGTCCAGACAGCTCCTTCCTGAAACATTACATGAGAGTCCATTAGAATTTGTTTATAGCGATGATATGCTTCTTCACCAGCTTGAGGTTGCTTTTCTTCTGGGTTATATAAAGGACTTGTTCCTTCTTCAGACAATGCTGAAGAAACAAGCAATATATCGCCAATTTTGCATTTTTCTTGTAAAGAACCTGCCCAGCCAAATGCAAAAATATTTTTTGCACCACAAGCCACAACTTTTTCTAAAGCCATGACTGCCACAGGCGAAGATAAAATAGGACCAATGCAACTATATTTTTCTGTTTTTAATAAAATAAAAAAATCTGCACGCTTTTGTGTATGTTGTTTTTTTTGGATGATTTTATAAAATACATCCCATGCACCTAGACCAAGGGGAAGATAGCAAAGAGAGGGAATTTGTATACCCCCTTTTGGATTCATAATAGAGTCTTGTAAATTTTCCATATTTTTTTATCATCATAGTAAATAAAAAAGCGTTCTAAGTAAACTTAGAACGCTTCTGTTTAATAAATGCTTTTGTTTAAAATATAACAAAGAAATAAGTTATTATTAAAAACATTTTTTAACGCATGGAACGACTGATATTCCTGCACATATTGCCCAGCAAGGCCAATTTGCTCCACAGGAGATGCATGAGAGAGCATTTGCAGCACAATTGAGAAGGCATTTAGGATCTACTCTTTCACCATCTCCAGCCAATTCAACGTTGAAATTATTTTTAGATATTTTTATGATAAAAGATTTTTCAAATGTTTTACCTAAAATATTGATTTTAATGGTAATTTTTAGACCACCTTCTACAGGGGTAACTTCCCAATAGATTTTTTTGCCATCAATGACTGTGTATCCAGTAACAAGTTCTTCACTTTGGAAAATAGAAGCCATTTCTGTTTCTACAAGAGTAAAAAACATTTTAGAATCTTTTTGTTAGAGAACATCTGCTCTACCATTGTATTTCATGGCATTCATGTGAGCTGCTTGAAGAGCTTCTAAGTTTACTTCTGCACTAAGTGTTGCAACAAATAACAAAGCAATAATTACAAGGACTAATTTTTTCATACATCACTCCTTTAATGATACTAAACAATAAAAATAAACATAATTTCTACAAGGTCTATTTCATCTTAATTTAATCTTTACTATAAATTTTGATTTTTATCATAAGCAAAAAATATATGATATCTGCATAAAGATATATGATATCTGTAATGATATAGGCTACAAAGTATCATAGAAAAGAAAACTAACAAAGACCATATATATTTTATATATCTGCTATAATATTTGGAAAAAGTTTATGATATTGTCAAAATCATTAAATAGGAAATAACCTATATTTACTCAATGCGTCTGCTTTTTTATAAGAAAATGACCGAGATCTCGGTCATTTTCGTTGATTAAATTCTTTCACTGATAATTAGAAACAACCCATGATGCAGGAAACAACTTTGGGACCTGCACATTTTGCCCAGCATTTCCAATCTTTCCAGCAATGGATGCAGTCAAGTGCATTTGCAGCACATTTGAGGAGGCATCCATAATCCACTCTTTCACCATCGGCAGTAACTTCGAGGTTGACATTATTATCGTCGACTTTAATAATGAAAGATTTTTCGAATGTTTTTCCAAAAATATTGATTTTGATGGTAATTTTAAAGCCACCTTCTATTGGGGTAATTTCCCAGTAGATTTTTTTGCCTTCGATAACTGTGTAACCAGTAACAAGTTCTTCACTTTGAAAAACAGATGCCATTTCTGTTTGTATAACTGTAAAATACATAACAGATCCATCTCTTTCTTGAAGAACATTTGCTCTGCCGTTGTATTTCATTGCATTTAAGTGAGCTGTTTTAAGTGCATCTAAATTTACTTCTGCACTAAGAGTTGCTACAAATAACAGGGCAATTGCTACAAGCATTAATTTTTTCATGAATTACTCCTTTTATCATAAAAAATCATTCAATAGAAACAATTTTACAACACTTATATTATGTTATTGTTTCTATAGGAAATTATGAGCAAATTTTATGCCAATTATTAAAGTCTCTATTTACAATAGATTATACAATATATTTTTATAGCAGTAAGAAACATTTTGTAACAAGATGTTTCAAAGTGTTACATAAAAATAATAGAATAAGTTTTTTATAACATATAAATTTTTCTATAAACCAATATGTAAAAAGAATAGCGGTCATATGTTTGATATGACCGCTATTCTTTAGTAACAATTGGAAGAGTATTGTTTAAAAATTTTTAAATAATACTTTCTTGATGTTGGATATTATTTGTAATTTCAATGGAATAATTGAATTAGAAGCAATCCATGATACAAGATATTAAACCAGGACCTGCACATTTTGCCCAGCATTTCCAATCTTTTAAACAATCAATGCATTGAAGAGCATTGCCACCACATTTTGCAAGGCATTTCCAATCTACGTCTATTCTTTCATCCATTTCTGGAAATTGAACACTAGCAATATTATCTTCTAATTTAATAATGAAAGATTTTTCAAATGTTTTTCCAAAAATATTGATTTTAATGGTAATTTTAAAACCACCTTCAATAGGGGTAATTTCCCAATAGATTTTTTTGCCTTCAATAACTGTGTATCCAGTAACAATATCTTCACATTCATACACAGATGCCATATCTGTTTTTACAACAGTAAAATAAGTAACAGCTGCATCTCTTTGTTGGAGAACATCTGCACTAAGACTAACGACTAATAGCATTGCAACAGATAAAAGAACTAATTTCTTCATAAACCACTCCTTTTAATAATATTAATTTATGATAAATAAAATACTTCATGAAAAAAAGCATTTTATTTGTTTCATTTTACTTTGAATTATTATATAAGCAAATTTCATACCGTTTATTTAAGAATCGTATTTACAATAAGTTATAAAATGTATCTTTTTGAAATTAAAAAACATTTTGTAACAAGATGTTACAAAGTGTTACATATCAAATTTTACTTTTCGATATGTCAACAGCCCTGCAAAAGTGAGCAAAGCAAGAATGAACATACTAGAACGTTGCACAATAAAATCAGGCAATATATTTGCATTTTGTAAAGCTGTTGTTACTTCTACAGCCAAAGGCCAAATTAAGGAACTAGCAATGCCACACACTACCATAATCATGAATAAAAGGGCAACATATTCTCCTTTTTTACCTTCTGGTGCAATGTCAAATACAATAATTCTAGAAACAGCCCAATAAGAACCCATTCCTACACCTGCCAATATCCCAAGGATAGACATATAAAATGGCCCTGATACTATGCAACCTGCAAACATAATGAATGTCCATAATACAGCAATAATATAAAAAGCGAGTTTATTTCCTAATTTTCTGAGCGAGATCCCAAATGCTAATCCGCCTGCCACAGCAAAAATTGTGGCAACAGCTATAAAACCAGCCATTTGTTCATCAGGCATTTGTCCAATTTCTTTGAGAAAAATTGTCATAAAATGAACAGTAGCATACACAGGAAGACCTACTAAAAATACAGTGACTAGTAGCCAAAATGCATTTTTATTTTTCCAAATGTCAGCAAATCCTTTTATAATAGTATTTACAATTGCTGACATGCTTTTCGATATATGTTCTACTTTTGATTTAGTTCGAACAAGACAGAATAAAGGAAGAGTACAAAGACCATAAAGAATTGCTGTGGGCATAAATGCATTCACATATGCAGTTTTTCCTTGTTCTACAGGTTCTACAATGAGAAACTGTAGCCAACTGGGTAACATACTTTGTTGAGAACCATTGATGAAAAAACCAACAGAAAGTAGCCCCACAATCGCTCCTGTATATCGAGTAGCAACTCCTAATCCAGAAACGATGCCATAATTTTCTGGTGTAGCAATATCATCTAATAATGCAGTGTAATATGTTAAACCGATTTGATATGTAAAGTAGGCTAAAATAAAAAAGAGTCCTGCTACCCATAATTGGTCAGAGACTCCTAATAATGCAGTGCTTAAAACAGAAATAAAAGTAAGTACAAATAAGGGAGTAATTTTCCAGCCTCGATCGCACATTTCTCCTGAAAAGGGATATATTACAAGGCATAGAACATAGCAAACTGCGGAAATAATTCCATAACTTGCATCTGCATTTTCTTTTCCATGTGCTTGGCTCAGCCATTGCACAAAGGATAAAGAAACAATATTCATCATAAAAGCTGTAGTACCAAAATCAAAAAGACACCAGCTTGCTATCTTTAATTTATTGAGCATTCTTAGATCCTTATTATTTCCTAAAAAATATATAACAAATAGATTGTTTTATCCATAAAGGACTCCAATTTATTTACATTCTGCAATTTCATTCTGCAATTTCGTAATTTTGCAAAAAAAATAGCACAAGTCTTAGGCACAAGTCCTAAGGTAATGATGAAAAGGTAGTTCCTTTTAGTATATATTTTACTACTTATTTTTTTTATTGCAAAATATAATATTTTAATATTTGAATAAAAAAATAATGAAATATTTTTAAATTAAAATATTTTCATTAAAATTTTCTCATTGAAATATTTTCATATACTATGTACAATAAAAAAAAGTTAACTCTTCCGAATAAATAAATTTGCTTTCTATTTATATTTATAGAAAGCAAATCGATAAAAAAAGGAAAGGAACGAAAAAATTATGTCTGTAATGAACGAAAAAATGAAAGAAATTCTCCAACGATTAGGCATTGAAAAAAAGAATTATGGCTGTTTTAACGGAGAATGGTTTGGGAATGGTAATGTTTTAACATCTACATCTCCAATCACAGGTGAAGTCATTGCGGAAGTCGTGCAAGGCACAGTAGAAGATTATGAAAAAGTAATTGCAAGTGCTCAAAAAGCATTTGAAGAATGGCGTATGATTCCAGCACCTCGTAGAGGAGACATTGTACGACAAATTGGAATGGAACTTCGAAAATACAAAGAAGATCTTGGTGCTCTTGTCACATTAGAAATGGGAAAAATCTTAGTCGAAGGAAAAGGCGAAGTCCAAGAAATGATTGATATTTGCGACTTTGCAGTTGGTATTTCTCGCCAACTATATGGTTTGACTATGCATAGCGAACGACCATTGCATAGAATGTACGAACAATGGCATCCACTAGGAGTGATCGGCATTATCAGTGCGTTCAATTTTCCTGTTGCAGTTTGGTCTTGGAATTCCATGATTGGTGCAGTTTGTGGTGATACCATGATATGGAAACCATCTAGCAAAACTCCTTTAACAGCTATTGCTTGTACAAAAATTGTAGAAAAAGTTTTCCAAGCTAATCATATTCCACCTGCTATTATGTCGTTAATCATTGGTCAAGGCAAAACAGTAGGAGAACGACTCATTGCTGATGATCGCATTCCCATGATTAGTGCAACAGGCAGTACAGCTATGGGCAAACGAATTGGGCAAGTTGTTGGCGGTCGTTTAGGAAAAATGATCCTAGAATTAGGTGGAAATAATGCCATCATTATCACACCACACGCTGATTTAAAAATGGCATTACGAGCTACTTTATTTGGTTCTGTAGGAACTGCTGGTCAACGTTGCACATCTACACGTCGTCTCATTGTTCATGACAGCATTTTTGATAAATTCAAAGACGATTTAATCGCTGCCTATAAACAAGTAGTGGTAGGCAATCCATTGAACGACAAAACATTAATGGGACCATTAATTGATAAAAGTGCTGTAGAAGCTATGCAAAATGCAATTGCCCAGATCAAAGAACAAGGTGGCACGATTTTATATGGTGGCGAAGTTCTTTCAGGAGAAGGCTTTGAATCTGGTACTTTTGTTAGACCTTGCATTGCAGAAGTCAAAAACGAATACGAAATCGTACAAAATGAAACATTCGCACCTATTCTTTATCTCATTCGCTATCAAGAAATAGAAGAAGCCATTTCATACCATAACAACGTTCCTCAAGGGCTTTCATCTGCTATTTTCTCCAACCACATGCAAGAAACAGAACTTTTCTTAAGCCACAAAGGAAGTGACTGCGGTATTGCCAATGTAAACATCGGCACATCCGGAGCAGAAATCGGTGGTGCATTTGGTGGTGAAAAAGAAACTGGTGGTGGTCGTGAATCTGGCTCCGATGCTTGGAAAGGCTATATGAGAAGACAAACTAACACTATCAATTGGTCTAAAGAATTGCCCCTTGCACAAGGAATTCAATTTGGAGACTAATTTCAGACAATAGCTTTTGAAATTTTTTAAAAAGTAGCTTTTAAAAATAGCTACTTTTTTTTATTAAATAAAAGAATTATCAATATTTTAAATCATTGTATAAATGAAATCATGCCTTTACATATGAGAATTAAATGAAAAAAAATTTAAGAAAATATCAACCTTGGAATTCTTGGATTAGTTGGATTGTATGTATTATTTGTCTTCGCATGGGCATTGCTTTTTTCTTAAAAGCTCCTCCAACTCCCCAAGAAACATATATGAATGCTATTTTAGAGTTAACACAACAAGAAACAAGCCAAGAAACAAAAAATTTGATACATAGCATTCTTTTAAATATGATGAACCAATCGCAAAAAAATCGCACTTATATTACAACGTGGTTAAAAGAACAGCACCAAATTATTCCTGTAGAAAATCCATTCCATAATTTAGAAAAAATTACTTTACAATTAAAACCTAGTCCACGAAAAACATATCAACTCATGACGCAGATTATATCTATAATTTTTTATAGTTTTATTATCCTTAGCTTATTGCTTATCTATAAAATAGCAGGGGAACAAGCACTTTCTGCTTTTTTACAATTACCTTTTAGGTATATTTTTATTATTTACATATTCATTCCTTTACTCTCTCTTACCTTTTACTTTTCTTTTCCTATTCTTCCCCATATTACCTTATCATGCATCACCTTATTGTACCTATATCAAACTCATAAAACAAACGCTTTGACGTATCTTTTACGCATTCCAAGTAAAAAAATTATACTTATCTATTGTATTCTTCTTTTGCCTATATTTTATCCGTATGTTCCACAAAAAAAAGCAGACTCCATTTCTTTTGATAAAATTCAAAACGTTCTACAACAAATACAAAAACAACCATCTGCAGAAGCCATTCCTCATATATTGCAAATTTTACATACAAAAACATTACCAAATAACATTAGAATACAAGCATTACAAATTTTATCAGAACAAGCTACTGCGGACATATTGCCGAATTTACTTCCTTATTTACAAGACAAAAATCTACAAAAAGAAACACTACAAACGATTCATGATATATTACAGAAGAAAAAATAAAATAATCCTTGACAAATAAAAGATATATGATATAATATACACATATAACAAACGGGGTGTAGCTCAGTTTGGCTAGAGTGTGTGGTTTGGGACCACAAGGTCGCTGGTTCGAATCTAGTCACCCCGATAAATAAAAAAGCGTTATCATTTGATAACGCTTTTTTTATTGTTCCTAAAAACTGCTATCTACCTTTCTTTTGTCCCATTTTTCAAAAATAAAATGAGGTAAATCATTTTAAAATATTTATTATCTACATATTACTTTTGAGTTTTATTGCAAATCTTACTATCTACAATATTACTTTTGAGTTTTATTGCAAATCTTACTATCTACATATTACTTTTGAGTTTTCCATAAAAAATGATGATTAGGCAACTGATAGTGAAGGCAACTAAAAGCAAAGGAATGTATAGTGGCCATGCAGTTGTTTTTATAGGAATGTTTAAAAATTGTTGTTTATTTTTTGGCAATGTGTAGCTATTCGTAGAAATTTTTTGAAGAAATTGTGGTTGTATTTGTAAATTTTGTGTTTCTGTTAGTAAAGGATAGTGAGATGTTGTATGTTCCCATATAATATCTTGGGTATGTGATGGGAGCTGATGATTCATTTTTGTCGATGATTCAAGTTGTGTATTATGTATTTTCGTAGCTTGCAAATGAATTGTATTCCATTTATATTGAAGAGGTGTTTCTAAAAGCCATGTGTTATTTTGAATATATTGACACAACAGATTCCATTGTATAGTAGTAGGATCTATGTTATTATATGTTGTGATAAGAATAGGTTGCATATTGTTATTGGGTAAAAGATATTCTATCATTATGTCTTGAGTTGGCCAATGGATAGTCTGCTGTATTATATGACTCCAAAAATGGGAATATTCGTTCCATTGTTGCCATTCTTGAATAGGTGCATTCCAAAGCAGAACATTTCCTTTGCTATATTCTATTTCTGTAAGAAGTTGTCGTTCTGTAGATTGTAAATGTATGATTGTATTTTGTTTTATTTTACTTGGATAAGAAATTAAAGAAACTGGGAAAGAAGACCATGGTTGTACAAGAGATGTAGGATATTGGCTAAATATATTGTATTTTTTATCTGTTTTTTGTTTGTTTTTTGGTGAAATAGTATGTTTTTCTTTGTTTTTTTGGAGAGGTTTATTGTTTTCTCTGATTTTGAGAATTCTATCTACATCTTTTAATAAAAGGACAGGTAGAGCAGAATATTGTGTAGCTTGAAAAAAATGACCTTTACTATTTTCTGCCATTTCTCTTAATAAAGTGGCATCAAATGCTTCTCCCACACCAATAGTAGTGATCGTGATTTTATCTTGACTAATTTTTTGTACTATTTTTTTCATGGCTTTTTGTATAAGGATTCCGCTATCATCATATCCGTCTGAAATAAAAATAATGTGTTTTATATGAGTAGAAATATTTTTCATGCTTTTATGAGCACGTTGTAGAGCTTCAAAAATTTTTGTACTGCCTTCTGGTTGTATATTTTGAACGAGATCTATTGCCCATTGTATGTCAACGCCTCGACCTAAGGGAACAATCCAATTTTGCGTTTCATTAAAAGCAAGTACGCCTGCAATATCTTGTTTCCATAATTTTAATAACGCTTCTGTAATAGCTTGTTTTGCCAATTCAATTTTTTCTCCTTGCATGCTTCCAGATTTATCTAAAACAAAGAGAACACAAGCAGATTTCATTTCTAAGTCTATTGTTTTATTATTTTCTTTTTTATCTGGTAATGTAAAATCCCATGTTTTTTCTTGTTCAGTTTCCTTTGTTTCTTGTTGAAATTCTATAGGAAGCCATGGTACATTCATTGGTGGGAAGTCTAGGCAAAAGATAACACCACCAGATTGTAAATATTGTTCTATTTGTAATTCATGTTGTTGTATATTGGCAGTGTTGACAGGTTGATACAGGAGAAGAGAAGAATATAAAGAAGGATTGATTGTATCATGCCATGTCTGTTGTTGTAGGATCATATTACTTTTTTCAAAGATTTGTTGAAAAAAAGGAAGATCTATATCAGACACAAGAAGTATTTTGGGTTGTATGCCTTTGCAAAAACAATATGCTTTATTATTTTCTGTTCTTTTGTCGCCTGTAAGTGAGATTTCAAAATATTGTTCTCCTTTTTCACAAATCCCTGCAGAAATATCTATGTATTTATTTTCTCCCCATAAAAATTCATATTGTTGTTGCCAAATTTTTTTGTTGTTTTGTTGGATATGGACAGTCATATTTGTTTGCATTTCTGAAGAGTACCATAATCGAAAATGAAGTTCACTCCCTACTGGTGCAGTTTCGTTCATATCTACAGAAAGAAGTTGTACGTCGTTTCTTGGTTCGACACAATATGTATAAAGTTCAATTTGGTGTTGTTGCAATAAGGTTTCTATTTGTTTAGACCAAGTAAAGCTAGAACCATCTGAAAATAAAGCAATGCGGCGGACTTCTACATCAGATTGGACTAAAAGTTCTATGCTATATTGCAAAGCTTCTTTCCAATTTGATTCACTGCCACAAATTTTATCTGAAAAGGAAAGAGGCGGAATTTGTATATGTTCGTTTAATTGTTGTTCATAAGACATAATGTCTTTTCCAAAATATACAAAAAAAACTTTGCCTTTTTTTGGAAGCACTTGTTGAATTTGTTGTTGAATTTTTTCTATTTCATCGTGGGATATGCTCCAAGAACGATCTATGCAAAATACATACCCTATGCTTTTTTCTGTTTGGTATTTCCAAGATATTTCATATAATATTGAAAAAAAACAAACAATAGTGCAACATAAAAGAAGTAAGATAAAATGTTTCATATATACGCCATTTCTAAAAGATGTTTGGGAAGATGTTTTTTTAAAAAGATTGTAATAATCCTATATAAAATTTGTGTCCTTGAAATTCTTTCCTTGATTTTCTTTTTTTTCAATGTATACTTGAAAAAACTTGATATTGTACAATGTAAAATTTAAACTTGATATTGTACAGTGTAAAATTTTAATGAATATGAAGATGAATAAAAAGTATATTCTATTAGTATTTTTATTGTTCCTGTATTTTTTTTGGAAAAATAATCAGCAATATATTCAGGCAAAAAAAATACAAATAAAAAAGTTACTTCATTATTATATGCAAATTCTCACAATGGCGTTGGTATTATATTGGATTTTTTTTCTACTTCTACCTTATTTTTGGAATACATTCGGTTAAAGTTGTAGGAAATAAAGGAAGGAATATGACGAATTTTCCAACCACACGAAAAGAGTTACAACAATTTCTTCAAATTCATGGGTTGCCTTTATTAAAAATGTTGGGACAAAATTTTTTAATAGAACCTAAAGTATGTGAAGATATTGTATCTGCGGCAGAGATCGTTCCAGAAGATAATGTTTTAGAAATTGGCTGTGGAATTGGACATTTGACACAGTATATTGTTCCTAATGTTCAAAATTTTTGGGGAGTGGAAATCGATAAACGTTTTTATCCTATTCTAAAACAATTTTTTTCTTCGTATTCTTCGTTTCATCTTTTAGAATGTGATATATTAAATAAAAAACATAATATTAATCCAATAGTATGGAATTGCATAGAACCTATTATAAAACAGCAATCATATAAAATAATTGCTAATTTACCATATAATGTTTCTGCTCCTGTTTTGATGAATTTTTTAAAAGTGGCGATCCCTCCTAAAATTATTGTGGTTACAATTCAAAAAGAAGTTGCCCAGAGATTTCTTGCCCAACCAAATACTGAATTTTATGGACCTATCAGTATTTTAGCCCAATTGCGAGCGAACATAGAACATGTTCGCCACATTTCACCTCAATCTTTTGTTCCACCTCCTAAAGTATATTCTAGTGTTATTAAAATGACACCTAAATCAATACCAAAGGAATTAACTAATGAAACTTTGTTTGAAGATATTGTCCGTTCAATTTTTAATATGAAACGAAAAACTATATTTAATTCTTTAAAACAAAGTCCATTTTTAAAATTAGAAACACACATGATTGAAGAAGCTTTAGAACTCAGCAATATTTCTATCCAAACACGAGGAGAAATTTTACATTGGCGTCAAATCATACAAATGACAAATCATTTAGAAAGATTGCAAAATAGTTGCGAATAAAAATTATCAACAAATTTATTTTCAACAACTATAAAAAAAAATAAGGAATATAATAAAAAATTTAAATTAATTCTAGAAATTTTTATATTTATAAGTTAAAATAAATTGTCTATTTTAACTCTTCCTTAAAGCAAAATACTCTTTGATAAATAACATTTTGAAAGGGCAATTCATTATGGGTAATTTAGACTTTCAACTTAGTATAATACAATTAGAGGATACCTCACGCGTCGCTATTTTAGATTTAAAAGGTTCCATTGATGGAAGTACTGTTAAAAAGTTTGAAGCCAAAACATTGGGATTATATAATGAAGGTGTAAAATACCTTATATTGAATTTTTCTGAAATTGGCTATATGAATAGTACAGGGCTTGGTATTCTTGTTAAAGTTTTAGATCAATACCAAGAAACAGATGGAGACCTTAAATTAGTAAAAGTCCCTCAAAAAGTAGCTGATTTATTTGATATGTTAGGAATTTCTTCTATTCTTACTTGCTATGAAACTATGGACGAAGCAATAGCTAGCTTACCAAGTCCAGTTGCATATACAGAATCCAATGATTCTAGTCAAAAATTGCAACAAAAATCTTCGCTTGACAATAATATAGGAAATGATTTATCTGATTTGGGAGATCCCTATAATATGGATTTAGGCTTTGATAAAGATGTTTCTCCATTTGGTTCACAAGATGCTACTGGTATAGACTTAAGTTTTGATAATGATGCAGTAGATTTTAATACTGATTTAACTGATTTTGGAACTACTGATCAAACACCAGAAAACGGTGGAATAGATTTAATGGATTTTGGTAGTGACTTGTCTGGTCTCGGCACAGACCAAACTCCAGAAGGCGATGGCATTGATCTTATGGATTTTGGTAGTGACTTGTCTGGTCTCGGCACAGACCAAACTCCAGAAGGCGATGGCATTGATCTTATGGATTTTGGTAGTGACTTGTCAGATCTCGGTGCAGAACAAACTCCAGAAGGCGATGGCATTGATC
>Ga0209407_1002252_pt1 | contig 18342 bp, 15 predicted proteins | sample AD_JPNHG3_MetaG_FD_184410 | JGI IMG/M metagenome (GOLD analysis project Ga0209407, IMG submission 184410) | Active sludge microbial communities of municipal wastewater-treating anaerobic digesters from Japan - AD_JPNHG3_MetaG (SPAdes) (version 2) | ecosystem: Engineered > Bioreactor > Anaerobic... | reverse complement strand
GAAAGCCCGCAGGGCCCGTACGTCCTGGCGATGCACCTGGCGCGCGTTCTTGACCTCGATCGCCGTGAACACGTCCTCGCCGTAAACGACGAAATCAACCTCGCTCCCCGATTTCGTGCGCCAGTAGAATAGACGCGCCTCTCCGTCCCTCCGGTAAGCCAGCCAGGCGCGTAAATGCTGCGCCACAAGCCCCTCCAAAGCCGCCCCCGCGATCTCTTCTGCTCTGTCCAGCGGGCCGTGCGGCCGCGCGCTTCGAAACACCCCCGCATCGAAATAGTAGAATTTAGGATGCCCCACTAGGATCCGCTTGGCCCGCCGCGCGAACACCGGCACCGTGAATCCAAGCAACAGATCCTCCAACACCGACACATAACTCCGTGCCGTGTTGCGGTTGATCTGGCACTCCCGCGCGACCTCGGCCACGTTCAAGCACGCACCATGCGAAAAGGAAACCGATTCGATGAACCGCGAGAAGTCGCCCACGTTGCGCACCAGTGCCTCGGCCTTCACCTCCTGCTCGAGATAAACGCCGATGTAGGCGGCCAGCGCTTCCCGACGTTCTTCCGCGCCGTGAACAACCGGTACCAGACCATGCGCCAGCGCCGCGTCCAGATCGAACGCATCCCCAAGCTCAGCCGCCATGAACGGATGCAGCGTCAGGACGGACGCCCGTCCGGCCAGCAGGTTCACCCCCGCGCACCGCAACTTTCTGGCGCTGGAGCCGGTCATGACAAACTGGACGCCGGTCTTTTGCTCCATGACCTGATGCACGACATCCAGCAGGGCCGGAACGCGCTGCACTTCGTCGATGACCACCCAAGAGGGACGCCCCTGCGCGGCAAGCCACTCCCGCAAACGCTCGGGACGCGCCAAATACGAGCGGTAAGTCTCGGCATCGAGCAGATCGAGCGTCGGCACGTCCCCGAATACCTGCCGCAGCCACGTCGTTTTCCCCGTGCCGCGCGGTCCGAAAAGAAACGAACTGCGCCGGGGTTTCTGTAAAAATCGCTCTACTAATGCCATTTATGCTTCTTTTTTTACATTAGCGATGGCGTTTTGGAAGGTAATAACGAATAACGAATAATGAATAATCGGGCATGGCTACGTAGTTTTTAGATATGATTTCATGATTAACATGATTGATTGTGTACGGCTCGTGGGGACACTCGCCCTCCACCCTTCGCGTCTTCGCGCCTTCGCGTGAAACAACCGGGCAGCGCTTTTACACTCATCATTGCGAACCACTGCGTGGTCGCAACAAGAGAGGTTGACCCGCGACATTCGACCCGCGACCTGCGGCTGGAACAGCCCCTAAAAAACCTCTGCGCCTCTGTGCTCTCTGTGGTTTCCAAAAACTGAGCCATGCCAAAACAAACTAACGCACTAATGCACTAATGAACTAATGAACTTCCCCCACCTCTGCGTCTCTGCGCCTCTGCGTTAAACGAATCCGAACCATGAAACACATGAAACTTCATGAAAATTGAAGGCTTGCCCTTGGCGTTCTTGGCCTCTTGGCGGTTCCAAAAAACTGAGCCACGCCTTTCCGTGTGTTCAGTGTATTCCGTGGTTAAACAAGCGCCGCTTACTTGTCACGTATACGGAAGGGCACGGTGATGCGCTCTTCAAGATCCTTTTGCTTGGCGGCCTTTTCCGGATCAACCCAGGACATGGACTCGGACAGAAAGGCCACATACTCGTCCATGTCCAGCCTCGGAAGCGAACGGAGCGCTTCACGCGCCGCGCATTCTGATATGACGGGGAAGTTCATACTGGTTGGTTCCTGGTTTCAGGTTTCAAGGTTTCATCCACAGATTTTTCAAACAGCTCGCACCCAACTATTCGTTATTAACTATTAGTTATTCATTAACCAGGGCTTTCACTTGTTCCGACACCATATCGAAAATGGCTTCCGAAGCGTAACGGACGGCGAGGGGGTGAATGTCCTTTTCTAGGTCGAGCCCGTTGAGAACAGTCAGGTGAACAATGTCCGGCAAGTCTTTGCCCATCCGCCGCGCGGGATTCTGCGCCAGAGAAAAGAGCTTCATGGCGATCAGATCTTTCAGCGACGGCACGCTGACCGTCTTTCCCTGCACGACGGTGCGCTCCGACCTCGATAGCAACTGGGCCATGGTGTCGTCGTCCACAAACAGAAAATCAATGCGCCAAGCGGATCCCGGACGCTGGCAGAACATGACGTTTTCATGGATCGCCACATTCGTGAACCCCGCTTTTTTCATCACATCCCGGACAACATCCCTGTGCGCACCCACAATCATCCAGTCGATGTCCAAGGTGTTACGCGTGTAACCGTGGTGGTTGACAGCCAAACCACCGACCAGCAAACACGGCACACCTGCGGCAGGCAACTTGTTGGCCACCAAGCCCAAAATGGCGCTCGGTTCAGAAGTTTCGCGGGAGGTGTTGTTGTTCAGCAGGTTGACATGGTTGACAATGTTTTTATCCACAGATTACGCAGATTTTTGAGGCATTGCCCAAATGAACTTCTTGTCACTTCTTGCTTCCGCCACCTTGCCAGTTATTCACTATTCGTTATTAGTTATTCACTATTAGTTATTAGTTATTCACTGGCTTTTCTACGAACGGCGACACGAATGCGTTCTTTCGCTGTCTCCCAATTCAGCGGCTTCAGCATCACCGGCATGGGCTCATCCTCCGCATCGTTGAAGTAAACCAGGCTGCGCATGACAAGGTATTCTGAACCCCGCGGATATTTGTCCCGGTACCATGACAGCATCTTGTCCAATGGATATCGCTCAAGCAGAAAGGCCAGATCAATAAAATCCTTTTTGCGGCCGCGGCCTGTGATCGCCTCCAGCTTCATCGGCGCAATGTCGGTCATCGCTGCCAAGACCACCCCCTCTGTTTCTGCCGCATCCGCCAGCCATGCGTATGGATAGTCCACGAAATCGACTTTTACGCCGCGAACGAAGTAGGTCTCTACGATCCGACTCCGACTCACGAGTTTGGTGCGGCCATGCTGCCGAAGCACCTGCTCCAACTCGCTCCCTCGCACCCTGAACTTCCCGAACAGATCCAGATCCTCCGATTTGCGGTGCCCGATCTGCAAGGCCAGTGAGGTACCGCCCACGAGCCGGAGACCAACCAATGCGGGATCGCTCTGAAGCTGCCTCAAGAGTTCCAAGGTGTCGGGTTCAACTGACTCAAGATGTAGCATCGGAATGACTCTTTGGGAACCTGCCCCACCACACACAGAAAGGCGACCGTCTTTGCGTCGAGCGAGCGTAGCGACTGCGCGGTTTTGATGATCTCATCAAGCGAATAGAGTGCGTTCAACGCCTTCCAATCGGAAAAATGCCCGTACTCCAGAACGCGGCCGATCAACCAGCTTTTGTTCGCGCGGACATCGACCGTTTCACGATCGACATCCCAGAAGAGCGTAGGAGTGAATTGGGCGATCTCAGGAGACATAGACATAAGTAAGAGGTAATAAATAGGAGGTTGACCCGCGACGTTCGACCCGCGACCTGCGGCGATCCTGCACTCATGCACTAATGGACTTCTTCCTTGGCTGTTGCAAAGCACAGGATGCTTTCGATGGTGCCGAAAAAGAGGATCAGATAGCCGCAAAATTCGCCGCTTTCTTCGAAGACACGCTTGATGTTGCGCACGTGTACCTCATCCATGAAAAGCAGGAAGAAGGGGCCGTGGCCGACCAGTTGCGCGAGCGGCACGGCGACTATAAAACCGGCCCAGAGCACCGCGAAGGCTGGCGTGCGCAGGAATGCCGCAATCTGCGGCAGCAGTGTCCGATAGTGACGCAGCAGCAACCAGGCAGCCGCCACCAGAAACAGCCCCCCGATCTTCCATCCTACGACCGGCAGCAGATTGTCCAGCACGCGATCCATCTCGCGTATCGCCGCAAAAGCCATAACACAGCCGAGCAGCAACGCGAGTTGCCGGTGAGTCGGCAGACAGAGTGCGGCCAGCGCGAAAAGCATGGTGCTGATCGCCAATAGACTGAGCTGGAACCACTCAAGGGGACCGTTCTCATGAAAGAACGCCACGCCGTGATGGCGTACAATATCCGGCAACATAACCGACAACGCAGCGATCACGAACGTATACGCCGAAAAGCGCAGAGCCAACGGCAGGCTCGATCGGATGGCAGCGGAAGTGGAGGTGAAGGTGGAGGTGGAATCAGTAGTGCTCATGGTTAAAAAGTGAAAGGTGAAAGATGGGAAAGGACGGAAATTGCCGACTAAGACGCGCTTAGTCTAGGCACTTAGTCGTTTTACGCTTAGTCCAAAACACTTAGTCGCTAGCGCAATCGACTAGGTGTAGAGACTAAAGTGTATCCGACTAAGTGCAGGGACTAAGTGGGAAGACAAAGTGTGCGGGAACCAATAAACCTCTCTGAGTCATTAAGCTTTGGTGTAGCGCGGCGAGGCGGCGGCGAAGGGCATGGCATTGCGGGTATCGACAATGAGTGATGCCCACTCGGCGAGCCGACGATAATCGATGCAAGCGTGCGCGGTGGCGATCAACACGCAATCAAAGGCGGCGATGGTCTCGCGAGACCACTCGACTGACTGCGTGCCGGCCCACTGCGGATGTTCGCGCGTGACCTTGATCACCGGCACGAAAGGATCGTAGTACGAGACCTCGGCGCCGCGCCGCTTGAGCAGCTCCATCAGCACGTAACTCGGCGATTCGCGGTCGTCATCGACGTTGGCTTTGTAGGCGAGGCCGATCACCAGCACCCGGCTGCCGTTGAGCGGTTTTTTGACCGTGTTCAGCGCCTCGCTGACACGCATGACGACATGTTCGGGCATGTGGGTGTTGATTTCGCCGGCCAATTCGATAAAGCGCGTGGCCTGTCCGTACTCGCGCGCCTTCCAGGCCAGATAAAAGGGATCGATCGGAATGCAGTGGCCACCGAGCCCAGGGCCGGGATAGAAGGGCATGAAGCCGAAAGGCTTGGTTTTAGCGGCCTCGATCACCTCCCAGATATCGATACCCATCGCGTCGTACACGACCTTCAACTCGTTGACCAGCGCGATGTTGACACAGCGAAAGATGTTTTCCATCAGCTTGGTGGCCTCGGCGGCGCGGCAGGAGGAGACCGGAACCAGCGTCTGGATGGCGATGCCGTAGATCTCCTGTGCTTTGGCTAGACAGGCGGGGGTGTAGCCGCCGACTACCTTGGGAATCGTGGCGACGACGCTCTGCGGGTTGCCGGGATCCTCGCGTTCGGGCGAGAAAGCGAGATGGAAGTCACGGCCTGCGGTGAGGCCGGAGCCCGCCTCCAGCACGCCGCGCAGATCCTCATCGGTCGTGCCGGGATAGGTCGAAGATTCAAGCGCGACCAGCACGCCGAGACGCAGATGCGGCGCGAGTGCCTCACCGGTCGACACGATGAAGGAAATGTCCGGCTCGCGGTTCTTGTTGAGCGGCGTGGGCACGCAGATGATCACAGCATCAGCCTGCTGCACCGCCGCAAAATCGGTGGTGGCGGAAAGACGCCCGGCGGCGAACTGCTCGTTGATCGCCTCCGGGGTGATGTGCTTGATGTAGGAACGCCTTTGCTTGAGGGCGTCGACCTTGGCGGGGTCGATGTCAATGCCGATGACAGTGGCACCGGATCGGCTGAATTGCAAGGCCAAGGGCAAACCGACGTAGCCGAGGCCGATGATAGCGATGGTTTTCATAAATCCTCAGGTGGATGAGTTAATTTTTAACGCAGAGACGCAGAGACGCAGAGGTTGTGGGTTGTGGGGTTTTAACGCAGAGGCGCAGAGGGAGGCAAAGGGGGGTTCAAAGTCTGTTTACAACACGATGGATACCCTCTTTAATTGTCGTTGCACCGAAATTGACCACAAGTCCCAACTTGAGGTTTTTTAAGCGGAGATACGTCAACACCTGGATGTCGAAAATCGTGTTGTAGAGCTCAACAGCCTTACACTCAACAACCACTTTTTCCTCAACCAGCAAATCCAGTCTCAGGGGTGTCCCTAAACGATGCCCTTTGTACACAAGAGGGACGGGCACCTGTCGTTCTACTGAAACGCCCCTATCCTGCAACTCAAATGCTAGAGCTTCTTCATACACGGACTCAAGTAGCCCCGGCCCACCCAATTCTTTGTGGACAGCAATCGCAGCATCAAGAATGATCGCGCTGATCTCATTCTCTACTATTCCATCTCCGCATTTATCTCTCCTTAGCAATGCCCCAAAAAACTCTGCGTCTCTGCGCCTCTGCGTTATTTATTTCCCCGTAGCAACGTCTCTGCGTCTCTGCGTTACTTATCTCTCCGTAGCAATGCCCCCCAAAAAAACTCTGCGCCTCTGCGCCTCTGCGCCTCTGCGTTATTATCTCCCCGTAACAATGCCTCTGCGTCTCTGCGTTATTCGTCGCTTGTGCGCGTCTTTGTGCTGCGTACCGTGGGCAGAAAGCCGTCGGCGCACACGAAGGAAAGCAGCCAGACGGTCAGGATCGCGGGTGAGCGGAATGGCAGGTCACCGAGCGAATGGCAGACCGTGGCCGTCGTGCCGACAAAGACTGCGACCACCTCGGGCGGCAAATGGTAGAGCCAGACCGGCTTGGCAGGAATAACATCAAGTCCCGTAGACGCGAGCACGCGGGTCGTGCGGACGGACTGCACCACCAGCGGCACAATCAGCGCAAGCGCACAGAGCGCCATCAGGCCGAAGCCCACAGCCCCTTGCTCGGCCAGAAACTGCAACGTGTCGTTATGCACATTCGCACCGCCCTGAACTTGCATGGTCTTGTGCTCTTCGGGTGTCATGGTAGCGGTGGCGAAGTGAGGATACCCCCACCCGCCCACACCGAACAGGCGATGTTCCTTAAAAATCTCTCGGGCCACGCGCGCATGGTATTGACCACGCCCCGAAACCCGGTCGAAGACCGCAGTCGGCGTGATGGTGGTCAGTTCGGTCTTGAGAGCCTTCGGCGCGAAGATGGTAAAGGCGAGACCGACCAACAACAGCACGCCGAGGACCACGCCGACCAGTTTGACATGTCCACCCGACTCGCTCTTCTGCCAAATACCGGCCAACATGTAAATGCTAAGGACCAAGAAGACCACACCACAGAGCAGGATCGCGGCGCGGCTCAGCGAGGCGATGGCGGCCACGAGATTGAGCAATATGGGGATCAGCAACCAGTGCGGACTCGATACGCTGTCATCCTCTGGCCATGTCACACCGGCTGCGGCCGGCCCGAGCCGTTCGCCACTCGCGCGACCGAACCAGAGACCTGTCGAAAGGGCAAAATGAAGAGTGAAAAAGGCACCCGCGAAATTGGGGTACCCAAACGTGGAGAAAAAGTGGGAGAAGGTCTCTTTGCCCCAAAAGATGCTTGTCGCACCAGTTGCCAGTTGCGCTAGACCCAGCAGCGCCAGCGCGGCCGCGTTCCAACAGAGGGCGTGCAGTAGCAGACGCTTACCGCGCTTCAGAAGTCCATGCCGCGCGGCGAGCGCGGCAATCAACGCCGGCACGTACCAGAGTAGCAGGACAGCGTGTTCATCGGGATTGACACAGAAGGGCAGGCTGGGATACGGCGGCGACGGGATGCGCCACACCTTGGTCTGCACGTTGAATTGCGGCTCGCCCGCGACGTTGAAAAAGGGCACCACCAACAGTACGGTCAGCAGCAAGCCGAGGTAGAGCAGCGGATCGCGGAGCAGCGAGCGCCAGACACGACGGCGTGCTTCGACCAGCGTCTCGCTATTTTTAGCCTGCGGAAAAACGAGCAGGTGCTCGAGCACGAACACGGTAAGCCACGGGATGACCGGCAGGAGCAAATCCGGGCGCGTACCGCCGTGAATCCAACTGAAGCCGATGACCAGTAGCAGGATGTGGAGCATCAGAATGTTGCGGATGAAGAAGTTCATTAGTTAATTAGTGCTTGGTTTTTTTATCCACAGATGGACACAGATTATGCGGATTTTTGGGGACAGGGCTCGGGTTTATTTAACGCAGAGACGCAGAGGTTTTTGGGGGAGTGGCAGGGCTGGCCGCAAGTTATTGCGACCACCCAGTGGTCGCAATGACGAGTGTAAAAACGGGCGGAGGTTGGGCACTGGGCGCACACAGGGCATGCAATGAGAGCCGTGACATACCAGATCGTCACGCCACACTCCCAAACTAATTCACTAATTAACTAATGCACTAACGAACTTCTCCAACTCCGTCTGCCAGTGCGGCATGGGGGGGAGACTGGCGAGGCGTAGCATACGCTTTTCCAAACGGGAGTTGGCGGGGCGCGGCGCAGGACGTGGAAATTCTGCACTGGTACATGGTTCTACACCACGTCCCAACCCAGCACTTTTAAAAATCGCCTGAGCGAATTGGAACCAAGTAGCTTCACCCTCACAGGAACCATGCACTACACCCGGGATCGGGTTTGCCAGTAAACGGTCGATCAATCCGGCGACCGCATCGGTCGATGTCGGATTGCCGATCTGGTCATCGACGACCTTGAGCGGCTCGCCCTCCTGTGCGCCGAGCTTGAGCATCGTGTGCAGGAAGCTAGGACCGCCCTCGCCATAGAGCCAGGCGATGCGCACAATCGTGTGGTCGGGACAGTGGCGGCGTATCGCCTCCTCGCTGGCGAGTTTGCTGGCGCCGTAGACCGTGCGCGGCACGGGCGCGTCGAATTCGTGATACGGACGGTCGAGGCGACCGTCGAACACATAGTCGGTGGAGATAGCAATTACACGCGCGCCGTGGCGCGCGGCGGCACGCGCCACGCAAGCGCTGCCCAATGCGTTCACGCGAAAAGCGGCGTCGGCATCCGACTCGCAGGCGTCCACCTGAGTCATCGCCGCAGCATGAATCACGACGTCCGGCTTGAAGCCATTGACCGCCTGCTCAATGCTACGGCTGTCGGCGATATCCACCTCCGGCAGATCGGCAATGAACAACTCGTGCTGCTGGAAGTGACGCTGCAACGTCCTTCCCAACATCCCCTTCCCGCCTGTGATGAGGAGCTTCATTAGTGCATTAGTAGCGGTAGTGTTCCGGCTTGTACGGGCCTTCGACTGGCACGCCGATATAATCGGCTTGGGTCTGGCTCATGACCGTCAGCTTCGCGCCGAGCTGGTCGAGGTGCAAACGGGCGACCTCTTCATCCAACTCCTTGGGCAGGCGGTAGACGTCGGTCTCCAGCGTCTCGTTCCAAAGTTTGATCTGGGCGAGGGTTTGGTTGGTGAAGCTGTTGGACATCACGAAGCTCGGGTGACCGGTGGCGCAACCGAGATTGACCAGACGACCATCCGCGAGCAGGTAGATGCAGTGGCCATCGGGGAAGATGTACTTGTCCACCTGCGGCTTGATGTTGACGTGGCTGATGCCGGGCCACGCCTTGAGCTTGGCCACCTGAATCTCGTTGTCGAAGTGGCCGATGTTACAAACGATGGACTGGTCACGCATGCGGCTCATGTGTTCGGCGGTAATGACATCGCAATTGCCGGTGGCGGTCACATAGATGTTGGCGTAAGGCAGCGCGTCCTCAACAGTCGCAACTTTGAAGCCGGCCATGCAAGCTTGCAGGGCGCAGATCGGATCGACCTCTGAGACCCACACCTGCGCTTTGTGCGCCTTGAGCGCCTCAGCGGAGCCTTTACCGACATCGCCGTAGCCGCAAACGAAAGCAACCTTGCCGGCGACCATCACGTCCATCGCGCGCTTGATACCATCGACCAGCGACTCGCGACAGCCGTATATGTTGTCGAACTTAGACTTGGTCACCGAGTCGTTGACGTTGATCGCGGGCACGAGCAGTTTCTTCTCGGCGGCGAGTTGGTAGAGGCGATGGACGCCGGTGGTGGTCTCTTCGGAGACCCCCTTCCAGGTCTTGACCGCACGACCGAACCAACCGGGCTCCTCCTTAAGGATGCTCTTGATCAACGCATTGATGACGCGCAGCTCCTCGTTGTCGGTGGGCTCGTCGAGGAAAGCGGCGTCACGCTCGGCATCAAAACCGCGGTGCAGCAACAGCGTCGCGTCGCCACCGTCATCGACGATCAACTGGGGCCCCGAGCCGTCCGGCCAGGTCATCGCCTGCTTGGTGCACCACCAGTACTCTTCGAGTGTCTCTCCCTTCCAGGCGAACACCGGAATGCCACGCGCGGCGATGGCTGCGGCAGCATGATCCTGTGTGGAGAAGATGTTGCAGGAAGCCCAGCGTACATCCGCACCTAGCTCCACGAGCGTCTCGATGAGCACGGCGGTCTCAACCGTCATGTGCAGGCTACCCATGACACGCGCGCCCTCAAGCGGCTTTTGTGGGCCGTACTTGGCGCGCGTAGCCATGAGGCCCGGCATCTCTTTTTCAGCGATCTCAATGGCCCTGCGGCCCCAATCGGCCAAGCCGATGTCTTTGATTTTGTAGGTCATTTTTTTCACGTTTTTCTCACACGAAGGCACAAAGGCCACTAAGGGTGTTTTTAGGGGCTGTGCTGCGGAATTGATCCTCACACGAAGGCACAAAGGCCACTAAGGGTGTTTTTAGGGGCTGTGCTGCGGAATTGATCCTCACACGAAGGCACAAAGGCCACTAAGGGTGTTTCAGGTTAGTTTGCAATTCGTTTTATGCCATCCCTTAGATGTGCGGCACCGAAGTTAATCAGCAGGCCAAGTCGCAAATCCAGCAGGCGTAAATACGTCAGCACCTGTTTGGCAAAAACGGGTGACAAAATTTCCACGGATTTAAGCTCAATGACCAGTTGTTTCTCAACCAGCATATCGACCCTGAAAGCATCCCGGAAAACATCTCCTTCATACGAAAACGTCACTGGCACCTCGTGCTCGACTGAATAACCCATTCGTTTCAGCTTGCTCACCAGCAGCATGAGGTAAACACGTTCAAGAAGTCCAGGGCCAAAATCCGTATGAATCGCAAAAGCGGCGTTCAGGACATCCGTCGCCATTTTTTCAAGCTCTGGATCCATTCCTTAGTACCCTACGGCCCGACAAGTACAATAAAAACAAGTTGTTTCTCATACAAGCACGAAGGAGAATGGGGTACCACAAAAAACCTTTGTGTCCTTAGTGCCTTTGTGTGAGATTATCTGATTCCTGCGGCGGAGCGGAGGGCGGCGGCGCGGTCGGTTTTTTCCCACGGGAACCCGTCGCGGCCAAAGTGGCCGTAGTTGGAGGTCGCGCGGTAGGACCAGCCCTTTGGCTTGGTGAGGCCGAGATCCTGGATCAGCATGCCGGGCCGGAAATCGAAGATGTCATTCGCCATCAGGATCTTGGCGATCTTCTCATCGTCGATGCGGCCGGTGCCGTAGGTGCTGACGTTGATGCTGAGCGGTTTGGCCACGCCGATGGCGTAGGCGACCTGAATCTCGCACTTGTCGGCAAGACCAGCAGCCACAATGTTCTTCGCGGCGTAGCGGCAGTAGTAGGCAGCCGAGCGATCGACCTTCGATGGGTCCTTGCCGGAAAAAGCGCCGCCGCCGTGCGATCCGACACCGCCGTAAGTGTCAACGATGATCTTACGGCCTGTCACGCCGGAATCCCCGCAAGGCCCGCCGATCACGAAGCGACCGGTGGGGTTGATGTAGAACTTGGTCTTGTTGGTCAGCATGCCGGTATCTTTAAGGAAATCGTGCGCAACCTCCTTGAGCTCCTTGCGGATGCGTGTGATCGGCACGTCACAGGTCTGATGCGAGATCACCACGGCGGTAATCTCTTTGGCGCGGCCCTCCTCGTGCAGCACGCTAACTTGGGATTTGGAATCGGGGCGCAGGTATTTAATTTCGCCCTTCTTGCGCAACGTCGTAAGGAGTTGCAACAGCGAATGCGCGTAGACGATCGGCGCCGGCATAAGCTGCGGCGTGGCGTTCGACGCATAGCCGAACATCATGCCTTGGTCGCCCGCACCCTGATCTTCGGCTTTGGCCTTGGTAACGCCGCGCGCGATGTCGCCTGACTGTCCATGCAGTGCGCAAAGATAGTTGAACGTATCGTAGCTGAAGCCTTCCGTAGGATTATCGTAACCGATGTCCTGCACCACTTCGCGCGCGATCTTACCGGGATTGATCAGATCCCAGTTTTTGCAGGTGATCTCCCCGAGGTTGACGACGAGGTTAGGGCCGACCGCCGTTTCGCACGCTACACGCGCGGCGGAATCATTCGCCAAACAGGCGTCAAGAACCGCGTCGGAGATCTGGTCGCACACTTTGTCAGGATGGCCCTCCGAGACCGATTCGGAGGTGTACACATGGCGCGTTGTCATCTTACTCATAACTAGGATCCTTTGAACTCTCGCATCCCTGTTCCGGCGCGTTCAGCATCCGATACGGGAAGCGCAAACGATAAAATCAGGAACAGGCAAGACTCCGTCCCCGCAAAGTACGCACGCGCACGGCGCGAACATGCTTTGTAACCACTTGAAAACAAACGAGTTACGCATCTAAAAGCAAACCCCAAGGTCAACTGGTCGCAGGATGACCTTGTGGAATGAGAGAGTAGCACAAGCGGCCCGTCTGTGAAACCCCAAAATCAGCATTGAATCGTATCCCGCTCCCCGCTAAACTGTAGGGACCTTTCTCCAACGGGGTTTTTATGGCGTTACGATACTTGACATCTGGTGAGTCGCACGGTCCCGCTTTGACCGCGATTCTTGAAGGCATGGTGGCGGACCTGCCGCTCACCGAAGCGATGATCGCCGTTGATCTCGCGCGCCGCCAGGCCGGCGTCGGTGCCGGCGGTCGCATGGCGATTGAGCAGGATCATGCCGCGATTCTGTCGGGCGTGATGGCGGGCGTGACAACCGGCGCTCCGATCACGCTCCAACTTACCAACCGCGACCACGCCAATTGGAAAGGCAAGGCTGTACCGGCCTACACCACGCCGCGTCCCGGCCATGCCGACCTCGCCGCCGCCATCAAATATGGTTACGACGACATCCGGCCTGCACTGGAACGCGCCTCGGCTCGTGAAACCGCCGCGCGTGTAGCCGTCGGTGCTGTCTGCCGCGCTTATCTTCAAACCTTCGGTATCACGGTGGAAGGTTATGTCTCGGCCATCGGCGGCCACGCCGCCTGTCTGGAGAACATGACCATCGGCGACCGCATCGCGCACGCTCGCAGTTCGGACGTGCAGTGCCCTGACCCAAAAGCCGCTGCGCAGATGATTGCGGCGATCGAGCAAGCCAAAGCTCAGGGCGAGACGCTGGGCGGCATCATTGAAGTTGTCGTACAGGGGGTGCCCGTCGGGCTCGGCTCACATGTCGCTTGGGATCGACGCCTGAACGCGCGCCTCGCGCAGGCGGTGCTGAGCGTGCCAGCAATCAAAGGAATCGAAATCGGCAACGCCTTCGCCAACGCCGCCAAGCCCGGTTCGCAGGCGCACGACGCCATTGTACTCGGCACCTCAGGGCTGGAACGCCGAGGTAACGCCTGCGGCGGCATCGAAGGCGGCATCTCCAACGGCCAGCCCGTTTGGCTGCGCGCCGCCATGAAGCCCATTCCCACTACACGCAAAGGTCAAGATACCGTTGACCTCGCCACCGGTAAACCGTGTACCTCCTGCTATGAACGTTCTGACATCTGTCCTGTGCCGCGCGCGGTCGTGGTGCTTGAAGCCGTTGTCGCGCTCGTCATGGCCGACGCCCTGATGGAAAAACTGGGCGGCGACAGCATCGCGGAGATGACGCCCCGGTTCGCCGCGTTGCGGCGTGCAACCCTCGACGACACACGACTGTCCGGCCAGCCGCACCTTTTCTGGCCGTAACCCCGAACCCCTCTATCCTGCGCGTATGCACCTTTATCTCTACGGCCCTCCCGGCAGCGGCAAATCCACCATCGGCCAGATCCTTGCGCGACGCTTGGACCTGCCCTTCATCGACCTCGATGCCTTCATTGAACGCGCGGCCAAACAGTGCATCCCCGACATTTTCGCCCTCGAAGGCGAGGCGGGGTTCCGGGCTCGTGAAGCTGCCGCGCTCGACCAAGCCGCACACGGGTCGGCAGCAGTCATTGCCCTCGGCGGTGGTGCCCTGCTCAACGCCAAGAATCGTGCTCTGGCCGAATCCACCGGTGACATCCTCTGCCTCCAGGCAGACGCCGCCACGCTGGAATCGCGCGTGAACCGCAACCCCGGCCAACGCCCCCTACTCGCTGTGCCGAACATGGAGTGCGCCACGCCCCCCTCCCCCGGCCAAGCCAAACCCATCGGCCAACTCCTAGCCGAGCGCGCCGACCACTACGCCTCGTTCGCATGCCGCTTGTCGGTCAGCGACCTGCCGCCCGATGTGACGGCGGATCAGGCGCAAGCCGTACTCGGACGCTTCCGCATCAGCGGTATGGGGAACGCCTATTCCGTCCGCGTCGGCGATGGTGTACTGGACACGCTTGGCGCGCGCATGGCTGAATTGGGCTGCGGCAACCGCACGGTCGTGGTGGGCGATTCGCATACCCTGCCGCTCTACGGCGAGCGTGTAGCGGCTTCGTTGCGCGCAAGCGGCATGACGGTCAGTCTCGCCGAGATCCCGGCCGGCGAAGCGACCAAGACCATCGAGACCGTCGCCGCGCTTTGGTCGGCCTTTCTCGACGCCGGCATCGAACGCGGCCATGCGGTGGTCGCGCTGGGCGGCGGTGTAGTCGGCGACCTCACCGGTTTCGCGGCTGCCACGTGGTTGCGCGGGGTGCGCTGGATCGGCCTGCCGACCACGCTGCTCGCGATGGTCGACTCCGGACTCGGCGGCAAGACCGGTGCCGACCTGCCGCAAGGCAAGAACCTGATCGGCGCGTTTCATCCGCCGTCTCTGGTGCTGGCCGACACGTCAACGTTAGCAACCTTGCCCGCGGTCGAGTTGCGGTGCGGCTTGGCGGAGGTCATCAAACACGCGGTGATCGGCGATCCGGGTCTGCTGGACGAGTTGCCACGCTTCGCCTTCTGTGCGCAGAGCGCCGACAACGCCCCATGCACATGCCTAGCGGAGAGCGACTGGTTAGCGTCCTTCGTCGCGCGTGCAATGGCCGTCAAGGTTCGCATCATCCAGCAGGATCCGTTTGAGAAGGGGGCGCGCGCCGCACTCAACCTCGGCCACACGATCGGGCACGGTATTGAGAAGGCGACGGATTTCGCCGTGCGTCACGGTGAAGCGGTCGCCATCGGCACCGTGCTGGAGGCGCGGCTCGCAGAAGCGCTCGGACTGGCGCGGCCAGGGCTGGCGCAACAGATCGCCGCGCACTTTACGCGAGTAGGATTGCCGGTGACGATGCCCGCCGGCATCGACCTGACAGCCGTGCGGGCGGCAATGGCGCTCGATAAAAAAAGGGCGGACGGCGAAATACGATTCGCGTTGCCCGCCGCGATCGGCGATGTGCGCACCGGAATCGCGGTCGACGACGCTCTTCTCGGTAATGTTCTGAGGTAGTTTTTTAACGCAGAGGCGCAGAGACGCAGAGGTTTTTTGGGGGCATGGTTCGGGTTTTTTATCCACAGATTTTTTGTTTTGCCCGCAGGATGGGAGGGACGAGCGTCTGCTCGTCCGCGGGCAAGCAGACGCTTGCCCCTCCCGGTGCTGCGCGAGACGAATCATAGGCTGGAGGGCGAGCGTCCCTGCGAGCCGCCTTCCGCGTTGCGCGCGGAGGGAAAGTGGTGCCGCGACCCGCGCACAGCGCGGCCCTTGTCACCGCACTCCAGATCCCGGGCGAAAAATTTGGAGTGCGGCGGCAAGCGGTATCCCGCGCGACGCCGCTTTTTCGGCGTTCGACGTTCAGCGTTGGGCGTTCGGCGTTCACAAAACGGCGGCGTGGAACGCCGCCCGGACGGGCAGACGCTTGTCCCTCACGGCTCTCCGCGAGCCCGTACACCGCGCATCGAAATCTCAATCGGCCTTTCACAGGGCGGGCGGGGACGTCCGCTCCCGACTGCGCACACGCAAACTACGCACTAAACTCGCACTCCCCTGTCACTAACCGATGTCACTAACCGATTGCAGAAAGTAGAGCAATCGAGCTTGAAGGCATGCGCCTCTTCTGGTATTATACTGACACTTATTTGCTAATTATCTTTCAGTATGTTGAGGGATATTATGGATAAATCAGTCATCAAGGGTCTTATCATTGAAAAACAGCGGGAGGTGCAGGAGGCGGAAATCATCCAGCGTCCGCTCGATTTGGAGCAGTCCGCCAACTACGTCTTCATCGGGCTGCGACGGGCCGGCAAAACTTATTTGATGTATCAACACATCCAAGACCTGCTCAAAAGCGGAAAGTGCGCCCCGGAGGACATTCTCTGTCTAAATTTTGAGGACGAACGTCTCGCAGGAATTGCGTCTTCCGATTTGAACACAATCCTCGACTGTTACCGCGAGCTGTTCGACCGAAAGCCCCTGCTTTTTTTGGATGAGATCCAAAACGTAGACGGATGGGAAAAATTTGTCCGGCGGCTTGCCGACTCTAAGTACAGGGTCTTTGTTTCCGGCAGCAATGCCAAAATGCTCAGCAAAGAGATCCACACGACGCTCGGGGGCCGATTTATCTGTAAGGAAGTATACCCGTTTTCGTTCCGGGAATATCTGTGTTTCAACAAGCTGACCCTTACGGAAAACTGGGACGTCGACGGCGAGACGCGGGCACGTGTAGTCCGCCTTTTCGGCGATTATTTCCAGTTCGGGGGATTTGCTGAAACGTTTTGCTTCAAAAACAAACGCGATTGGTTGAACTCGCTCTATCAAAAAATCCTACTTGGCGATATCATCCTCCGCAATGGCATTCGGAATGAAAACGCATTAAGACTGATGGTGCGGAAACTGGCCGAGAGCGTCATGCAACCCATGTCGCTGAACCGCCTGAAACATCTCCTCGACGCTTCGCATGCCCCGATCTCGCACAACACCCTTTCCGACTATCTCCGGTATCTCGAAGATGCCTACCTGATCTTCGGACTCCCCAATTACACAGCCAAATTCGCAGAGAAGGAAACCGTCAAAAAGAGATATTTCTGGGACAACGGTCTTCTCAATTTATTCCTCACCGACCCGTCGAGTCGGCTTTTGGAGAATCTTGTCGCACTCACGTTAAGGAAACGTTACGGGGACAACCTCTTCCATTACCGGCGCCCGACATCCGAGGTGGATTTTTTCATCCCCTCTGAACATCTCGCCGTGCAAGCGTCGCTGACCCTCTTGGCCCCTGCGACAAAGCAACGAGAAATAAAAGCGTTACTTGAGCTTTCAAACGCCTTCGATGTTAGAAGGCTTGAACTTGTCACACTCGACAACGAAGAGGACATTCACGTCGACGGCCGCTTGGTCTCCATCATTCCCATCTGGAAGTGGCTGCTTTCAGAATGATCGCAGAGGCTCTTGCAAACCCCTCGTGGCATGGGCGTTCCGCCCATGAAACACGGGCAAGATGCCCGTGCCACACCTGCAAGCAAGAAGTCTTTCAAGAGCACCCGCAGTCACCGATACCAGACGCGCCACAGGAACAGGCCTTGCGGCGCGGCTGACGGCACACGCGCCTTGCGCGGCGCGCATGCGTCCAGCAACTCTTTGACCGCTTCCGGCGGTTCGGCCCCCTCGCCTACGCGCAGCAGAAAGCCCACCATGCTGCGCACCTGCTTGTAGAGGAACCCCTCGCCGCTGACCCGGAAGACGATCTCTTTGCCTCGGCGCGTGATCGTGAAACTGAAGATCGTACGCACCGTGCTCTCGACCTCGCGCTGGGGATTGGCCGTGAAGGAGGCGAAGTCGTGCCGCCCCACAAAATACGCGGCCGCCGTGCGCATCGCCGCCACATCGAGCGGTCGATACACGTGAGTCGCGTAGAGCCGTTTGTCCGGCAACACCAGCGTGTCGTTCCACACGACGTACCGGTATTCCTTGCCGACCGCCGACCGCCGGGCATGAAAATCGGGACGCGCCAAGCTGACCTTTAGAATACGAATGTCTTGTGGCAACCGCGAATTAAGTGCGCGTCCGATGGCCTCGGCCGACATCCGGCACGTCAGGTCCACATGCGCCACCTGGCCGCGCGCGTGTACGCCCCGGTCTGTGCGTCCGCTGCCGTGGACCTTGACGGAGTGGCCAACAATCCCCTCCAAAACGTGCTCAATCGTCTGCTGCACACTCGGATGGTTCGGCTGCACCTGCCAACCGGCATAAGCGGTGCCGTCATACGCGAGGGTCAGTTTGAAGCGCCGCGTAGGCGGCAATCGGTTAGTGACAGGGGTCATGCGAGTCGAGTGCGTGTTTTGTGTGTGCGCAGTCGGATCGGGTGGAGACACGGGGATTGCGCCCCGTGTCCCTCCCACACCACCGGACATGCGGTTTTCCGCATCCGGCGGTTGGACACGGCGGGGGGTCACGGATGT
>Ga0209407_1002246_pt1 | contig 18373 bp, 11 predicted proteins | sample AD_JPNHG3_MetaG_FD_184410 | JGI IMG/M metagenome (GOLD analysis project Ga0209407, IMG submission 184410) | Active sludge microbial communities of municipal wastewater-treating anaerobic digesters from Japan - AD_JPNHG3_MetaG (SPAdes) (version 2) | ecosystem: Engineered > Bioreactor > Anaerobic... | reverse complement strand
GACTACGCTGGCCTCTTCTGCCTCCTCTCCAAGGACGGCGGCCTGAGCTGGCACGATCTGAGTGGGCATATCGCGCGCCACCCGGAGTGGACGCGCCACCAGTTCGCCATCCCCGCCGATTACCGCGTCGCCAACCTGCGCTTCGCCTTCCAAGCCCATGCCTACTACAATGTCGAGGCCAAGTTGCAGGTCGACAAGCTCACCGTCGAGGATTCACCCCCCGCCGTGACGCTCGAACCGCCAACCGATGTCACGGTCAGCGGCCTGTCGCTCGCCTGGTCGCCCTACGCGGGCGACGGCTTCCAGTGCTACAAGGTCTTCCGCCACACCGCGCAGAATGTCGACGAGACGCACACGCTTGTCGCGACCATCACCGACCCTGCCGTGACCAACTTCACCGACACCGCGCTTTCGGCGCGCATACGCTACTTCTACAAGGTCTACGTGTACAACACATCCGACACCGGGACGCCTTCCAACGAGGCCTCCGCGCAGACACTGGGCGTTTCGCTCGGCTGGACGGACGACTTCGGTTCCGGCGTGGATCCTGCGTGGACCTTCTCCGGCACATGGGGCATTCAGGACGGCGCAGGCGTGGACGGCACCCCCGCGCTGACCGATTCGCCCGGCGACTACGCTAACTACAGTGACACATGGGCGCAGACCGCCGCGGACTTGAGCGCGGCGACATGGCCCGTACTCGTCTTCACGGATCGTCACGCCCTACCGCCTACGGGCGACAACGCCTATGTCCAGATCGGCGCGGCCGACAACAACAATATCGCTTCGATCTCTTGGACTACCGTTTATAGTACCCGCGGCATCCGCGCCGACTGGCGCGAGCAGCAGATCGACCTCTCGCGTTGGAAAGGACGCCACACCGTCTACATCCGCTTCCGCTTGGGCACGGACGGGAGCGTGACCGATGACGGCTGGGCCATCGACAACGTCGCCGTACGCGAACACACGCCGCTTCCGGGTGCATCCACCTTGTACGAACGCTTTGAAAACGGCCTGGATACTTGGATCAACGGCGGTTGGGCTGTCTCCACCGTCACGCCCTACGAAGGCAGCGCCTGTGCCCTCGATCACGTCCATAGCACAGTCCAGGGCTACACCGACTCGTGGCTGGTCTATGGCGGCGAACTCGACCTCAGCGGCATGGATGACGCCATGGTCACGCTCTACGCTCGCGGCTGGCGCGGCTACAATAACTATGGACATCTCAACGTCAGACTCTCAAAGGACGGCGGCGTCAACTGGCACGACCTCTCCGGTGCTCTCAATGTCGCCGATGCTTGGGGCCGCTTCCAGTATGCCGTGCCGGCTGACTACCGTACCGCAGGTGTCCGGATCGCTGTCTCGAGTTATGCGCACCGCTATGATCTCGACAGCCAGTTCTACATCGATGCGCTCGGCGTCGGCGGTGCGGCACCCGGGTGCCGCACCCCGCTCACGCCAGCCGATGGCGCGACCGTCACGATGTTGCGTCCAGCACTTGTTGTCGAGAACGCCGTGGACAACCAGAGCGACCTGTTGACCTACCGCTTCGAGGTCTACACCAACGCCGAGATGACCGCCGAAGCGCTTGTGGCGCAGACGCCGGCCATCGCCGGCGGTGCCGGGACGACCTCTTGGCAGATCGACGCCAACCTTCCCGATGGCGCTCAGGTCTGGTGGCGCTGCCGTGCCACTGATAACAACGAGAACATCGGCCCGTGGAGCGGGACGGCCACCTTCTTCGTGAACCTCGTCAATCACGCGCCGACAGCGCCGGAGATCATCTCGCCCTACGCTGGTGCTACGATGCCCGATGCCAACGGCTACTTCATCTGGTTCGCCAGCGAAGACAGCGACCCTGGAGACGCCATCACCGGCTATCAACTTCAGATTGCATCAGACGAGACCTTCACCAACATTTTGGTGACGGCGGTAATCGCGCCGCAACCCAGTACGCTTCTGGCGCAGATGAAAACGCTGCCCGATTATGACGCGCTGGTGTTGGACGCGCATTACTACTGGCGCGTATGCGCTCTGGACATTTGGAGTGAGCCGTCGCCGTGGTCGACAGCCGCGTTCGTATACGGCGAGTTGCAGACGCCGGAGCCGCCAGAGCCGCCTGTGCCGGTCACAATCACCAGCATACAGATGGGGGCGGGCAATCAGGTCACGCTCTCGTGGACGCCCAGTGAACGCCCGGTACGTATCGAGTTCACGCGCAGCCTGGCCCATCCGCAGTGGACCGCGATTGAAGGCGCGGCCGGACTCACCGTGACTACGGCCGTCGTGCCGTACCCGGCGGACGCACCCTGCGGCTTCTTCCGTGTGGTTGTCGAGGACGCCGAATGAGTAGGGGGGTGTTAGTTCATTAGTGCATGAGCGCCGCAAGTCGCAAGTCGCGGGTCAACCTTTCTTGTTGCGACCACGCAGTGGTTCGCAACGGTGAGTGTAAAAGCTGTGCTCGGTTGTTTCACGCGGAGGCGCGAAGACGCGAAGGCTGGAGGCGAGTGTCTCCACGAGCCGCCTTCCGCTATGCGGAAGGATGGTCTCAGATTCCCTCTCAGAGCACCGGGACGGGCGTCGCTCGTCTGCGGGCAAGCGGACGTTTGCCCCCTGCGCTCAGCAAGCCCGATGACAAAGTTGGGGCTCAGCGTTTGACATGATAAAATCATCATGCTAATCTAAAAGCATGAATAGGCGAAACATAACGGTTCTGACTGCGCGCGGGCAGATATCAATGCCGGCTCACTTGCGTAAGAAGGCTCGGCTTGCCGCCGGACAACGTTTGTCTTGGCGTCAAACGGGAGATGGTGTTTTTTCTGTAACTGTCGTAAAAAAACCGCAGAAAAGAGTGTCTGCGCTGGAAATGGTCGGATATGCCAAACAGTTCAACCAGCACGGTCTCCCCTTGGAAACTGACGAAGCAATGAAATTTCTGCGGGAAGGGGAGACCTGATGGCGTGGGTCGTGGACAGTTGCGTCCTGCTGGATGTCGCCCTAGGCGAGTCCGTGTGGTCTGTCCCTTCGGCCTGTCTGATCGATCGGTTTGCTGAGGATGGACTTGTGGCGTGCCCCGTGTCTATGGTTGAGGTCGCTCCCTATTTTAACGGCGATATCGGTAAAGAGCGGATGTTCCTCGATCAAATCGACATCCGTCATGATTGGGATTGGTTGCCGGAAGACACTGAAAGGGCCGCGAAAGCATGGGCGAAACAAATCCATCTCAAGCGTGCGGAAAAGGTCAGCAAGCGTCCCGTCGCGGATATCCTGATCGGTGCCTTTGCAGTGCGTGTGGGCGGCTTGCTGACGCGGAATGCACGACACTTCAGGTCGGTTTTTCCAGAGCTGCGGGTTGAGTCGCCGGTGTTGCCTTAAAGAGCGTTTCAAATGACCTGTCCCTTAGTGCCTTAAATCCTAAATTTTCCTTGGCGCGATTCAGTTGCGAAACCGAATTGCATGGCTATTGCGGCAATGCCCGTTTTGGTGTAAAGTGACAGACATTCATGTGTTTTGTCCCGAGAACAAATTCCACTTTCGTGGGTGTTGTCGCCCTGTCTACGTGTACGCTCCGTCATGTACGTCGGGCGCTGTGGATCACTTTGCTGGTAAGCCTGTGCGGCTGTACGCATCTGCGGACATCGGAAGCCGGGAGATGGTCGTGGGGCTGGCCGCCTTGGTCGCGACGCGCCGAGGCGACGGCGGACGACGCACTGAAAGCGGACGCGGAAGCTGGCGATGCGGCGGCGCAGTATACGCTGGGGTTCTCGCTTTTGTACGGCGAAGGATTGCCGCGCAACGTGGGCGAAGGCTTGGCATGGTTGCGGAAGTCCGGTGAGAACGGGTATCTAAAAGCGCAGGCAGCGCTTGGACTCCTGTACATGAAGGGCATGCCCGGTGACGTATCGATCGATGAACGTCAGGCTGTGCAGTGGCTGACCAAGGCCGCCCGGCAGGGGCATGCGTCATCGCAGGCGAGTCTGGGTGCGTTACTGCTCTCGCAAAGCAGCAGCGTGCGCGATCCGGAGGCGGGCGTGGTGTGGCTGAAGCGTGCAGCAGATCAGGGCGACGAAACGGCACAGGTGGCATTGGGCCTCATGTATCAAAAGGGCTACGTGGTGGCGCAGAATGATACGGAGAGCGTGCGTTGGTACAGCAAAGCGGCCGAGCAGGGCCATGCGACCGCGCAGACGCAGCTCGGGATTGCGCGCTACCGTGGCCGGGGCGTCGCGCAGTCATTCGACGAGGCGCGCATCTGGTTCGAGCGCGCCGCAGCGCAGGACAACGCACTGGCGATGTCCAATCTCGGCGTGATGGCGAGTCGCGGCGAGGCCATGCCGCGTGACGACGCGCAGGCCGTCGCTTGGTTCCGCAAGTCGGCGGAGCGCGGCTGCGATGACGGCCAGAGTAATCTCGGTGCGGCCTACTACAAGGGCATCGGCGTCGAGCAAAGTTTCGCCGAGGCGCAGGCTTGGTTCCGCAAGGCCGCCGATCAAGGGCATGCGGGGGCGCAGTTCAGGCTAGGCCTGATGCTGGCGTCCGGTCAAGGCACAGCCGCAGATGCCGCAGCCGCCGCAACATGGATCGAAAAATCAGCACAGCAAGGCTTTCCGCCAGCCGTGAAGTGGCTGCAAGGGAAAGCGAATAACTCTCAGAGCCCTTCAAGCTCCCAGCCTGAGCGGTAATTGCTCTTCAGAAGCGCGTTGGCGTCCGGCGCATTATCGAAGCAGGCTTTGGCTACATTCCAGGTGAAGCGTCGATCGGGCAGTTGTTCACAGACGCCGCCCATGACAACGGTCTCCATCATCCAGGTTGTCCACGAGAAGTCGCTGCGTGTCTTGCCGCCTTCACGGCATTTATTGACAAATTCGTGGTGGTGAGAGGGGACTCTGTCGAGCTTCGGTATCCGGAACACTGTGCCGCCACGTAACAGCACCATCGTTGCCGAGTCGCTGTGGGGTGCGAGGATCCAACCATTTTCGCCCTCGATAACACGGCCTTCGGGGGAACGCGTCTTGAGAGGCGTCTTTGCGAAAAGTTCATCATAAGCGGCCGGCGGCAAAAACTCGGGCGTCACGGTCTTATCCTCCGCGATGCCGGAAAACCATTCCATGATGAATGGTTTACCACCCGAGGCCGCAACGCCGGGGAACTCCCATGTTATGTGCGAGTAACGCGGCCAAGCTTGCCGGTAAACGGGGTCCGAATGGAACTCAGGATTCACCTTGGCCTGCACGGCGAGCGGCGCTGTCTGGCCGAGTTCCATGCCGATCCACGGCGCGCTGATCACATGAATGCAAAGGTCGCCGATCCAGCCCGAGCCGAAGTCACGCCACATACGCCAGAGCGTGGGATGGTAACCGGGGGCATAGTCGCGCATCGGCGCGGGGCCGATCCACCCCTCCCAATCGAGTGTGTCGGGAACCGCCGCCGCAGGTTTCAAGACGCGTTCGCGGCGCGAGACACCGTTGCGCGTGGAATACAGGCACACACGTTTGACAGGGCCGATGATGCCGGCCTTCAAAAACTCCACGGTCTGTCGGTCACCGAGGTGGGCGGCAAACTGCGTGCCCAACTGAGTCACGACGCCTTTTTCGGCGGCGAGACGCCGCAGCAGGCGGCACTCGTCCAGTTTCTTGCAGAGCGGCTTTTGGACGTAGACGTGCTTGCCGCGCGCCAACGCGTTGGCCGCGATGATCGTGTGTGTGTGGTCGGGCGTTGAGACATTCACGCTGTCGATCCGGTCGCCCTCCTTTTCCAGTAGCTCGCGCCAGTCGCGGTAGACGCGCGCATTCGGGACGACTTGCTTGGCCGCTTCAAGGGAGCGCGAGTCTACGTCGCAGATCGCGCCGATCTCTAAAATGTCCTTGAATGAGTTGAACGTCCGCATGTCCGCGCCAGCCATGCCGTTTGTACCGATACACGCATGGACGAGGCGGCTGTTGGGGGATCGGGCTGAAACAATGGCCGGGAAGCCGATGGCAGCACCCGAAGACAGGGCAAGTCCGATAAAGTTACGTCTCTTCAGTTTCATGTGATGGTTCTCCCTCTTATTGGAGGCTCTTGCAAAACCCCTTGCTTGCGGAGTGTGGCACGGGCATCTTGCCCGTGTTCCATGGGCGGGACGCCCATGCCACGAGGGGTCTTGCAAGGGCCTCACTGTTTTTTTGCTTCGTCCAATGCCCGGGCAACCGCCTTCGCAAGTGGGGACTCCCGTTCGGTCAGACCGTTGCGGATTAACATGTCTACAAAAAGCTTCATGCCTCTTAACTCAGCCTGGATTTTTCGGCAGGCAGCGCTGTCGCGAGCGTCCAGCGAAGCGGCGTAACGTGCGGCGGCATCCTCTGCTTTCGCTTTTACAGCGGGATCGGAACGATAGCCTAGCGACTCGTAGAGGCAGATTACCTTTTCGGTCAGTTCGGTCGCTTCCTCTGCCAATGCGAGCGTGTGCGCTGCGAGTTCGGCCCGTTTAGCGGCCACGTCATCCAGTTTTACGCCCGGACCGCCATGGACCGTATTCGCGAACCGCGAGGGGATGCGCCGGATCCAGATGTTGCGGAACGGCACGGGGTTGCCGTGATCCTGCAAGCGGAGCGGTCCTGTCGGCGGTGCTTTTTCATGCTTCGTGCGAAGTTGCCAGTGGCAACGTCCTTCAAGCGGCCAGGCGTCCTGTACGAGCACGCCGTTAAAAAATACGGTTATGCTGCCCGGATCGATTAATTGGTCGCCGTCCCACAGCGGCGGATGGAAAATGATGTCGTATGTCTGCCACACACCGGTAGGGCGGGCGGGATTGACGAGCGGGGGACTTTGACCGTAAATCGCGCCCGCTTGGCCATCCGCGTAGTTCGCACGGCGGCGGTCTTTGTACGTGAGGTCGGTGAAGTCGGAATTCAGTATCTGAACTTCGTAACAGCTCATGAGGATCGCACCGGAGTTCCCGAGCCCGGGATCTCCCACAGGCGACAGCCATTCGAGATGCAACTGACAGGCCCCAAACTCCTCCCGTGTGAAAGCGCCACCGGAACGAGGGGTACAGATGAAGAGTCCATCCTTGACTGTCCACTTCGAGGGGCCGCCCGACGCATCGCGCCAATGTTTGGCCACCGATTCGGCCGTGCCGTCGAAAAGGACGATCGCATCAGAGGGCGGGCGGCCCTCCTCGGCGGTGATCTTCGGGGGGTTCGGGCGATGTGCATCATGCACGGCCCAAGCGTGCCGTTCGTCGGGGCGATCGCCACTCGGAGATGCGGATACGAAACTCGACATACAACAGGTTGCGAGCAGCAGTGCGACGGTTCTTTCAGAAATACAGGTGTTCACAAAAAGCTTCCTCTTGTTTAACGGACGATGACCATGGTACCAGAAGTGACCTTGAGCCAGTAGGCGCTTGTTTCAGGGCGGCTGCCGACTGACAGAACCCCTGAGTTCCCGCCGGTAATTGTCCAGGATGACGAATCTAGCAACGTCTCGTAGGTGAAGAGCCGCATCGATTCGGTCGGTTCAGGATCGACGTCCAGCGTTAATGCGCCGGATAACGTCGCTGCACCAAGCACAGTGAACAGTGGGGACGCCGCCCCCGGTTTCTGCGCGAGCGTCGCGCCATCCTCCAGATCAAGCGCGCCGAGTGTTTGCGTCGGGGCGGCGTGCTCCAGCATTGCGCCGCCCTTCACTGAAAGTGCGGCTGCGGTCAAGGCGGGGGCCGACGGCGTCACGCCGGCCAGGCAAGCGGGCGGCGTTGTGTTGCCGTCACCCTTATTCAGCCACTTCTTCCGCAGGTAGGAGAGCAGGAGATCCTGATCCTGTTGCGCAAGGTCACTGTCGAACATGATGAATTCGCCCATCCGCCCGAACCACATGCGGTTTGCCGAGCTTCCTGCGGCAGTCCAAGGGTTCTTGGGGTCGTAGTTTGACATTAGACATTTCGTGTTTCTAGCCGCGCCGCCATCCTTGCGGTGGTCAACGCTCAGCGACGCTTAACTTGCTGGTCGACAGGTCTGTGGTCAATTTCTCAAGCACTTGGGTCAGGGCTTGGCCGAAGGCTTCGGAAGCGGCGGATGGCGTGCCAGGGGTGTAGGCGACGCGTGCCTGCGCCTCGTGTGTCGCCAGTACCGTGAAGGAAGGGGCGCGCTCATCGAGCACCAGCAGGCGCAGGGTTACTACTGCGGCGGGTTCGTCGCCGGTGTGGTCGAGGTAGAGTTCGGTGACCAGTCCCTCCAACCCCAGCGGCGCGACCGTGCCGCTGGCGCTGTCGTAGACCGCCTCAAACACCCCGGAAGCTTCGATGTAGCGCGTGGCCTGCACGCGGATCAGTTCGTGCGGCGCGGCCAGCCAGCCGTTGTAGTAGTCGGCGGCGAATTCACCGCCGGGACGCCGTACGATGAAGTGGCGCGCATCGAACGGCGGCTGGGCGCGGAAGGCGCGCACCTTGACGGCGGCCGCGCGGTGCGCGGGCGAAAGCGGCTTGGCAGGACCCGCCAGCGGCACGAAGGTACGCTTCTGCGTCAGCGCCTCGCGCTGTGCCTGGCGACTCCCGCTCAGGCACCCCGCTAGCAGCAGGCTCGACGCAAGCAGGACTGCGGTAACTCTTAGGATCATGTCAAAACTCCTCCTGGTAACTTTCAACGTTCAACGCTCTTTGTCAAGTTGTGGCACGGGCATCTTGCCCGTGTGTCTCATGGGCGAGACGCCCATGCCACGAAAGGTGTTCCATGGGCGAGACGCCCATGCCACGAAAGGTGTTCCATGGGCGGGACGCCCATGCCACGAAAGGTGTTCCATGGGCGGGACGCCCATGCCACTTTCAACGTTCGACTTTTACTCATCTGGCTGTGTCTCCGGCAATGGCAGTGGCGGCTGGCCGAACAGCAGGGCAGAGGGGTTTGCGCGCATCTCGCCTACCAGACGCTCTAGGTCTGCGGCGGCCGTGCGCAGGCTCTGAATCAGTTCGCCCAGCGCGCCTTGTTGCGCGAGCGTGGTGCGGTTCAGTGTCTGGGCGGTCTGGTTGAGGGCGCCGACCATCTCACCGACTACCGCGCTGTTGGTGGTGAGCAGACGGTCGGCGTTGCCGATGAAGCGATCCGCATTGTCGACCAGACTGTCCGCGTTGTCGATCAGGTCGTTGGCGTTTCCAAGTAGACCGTCGGCGCGGCCGGCGATCTGGCGCAGGTTAGTGGCCAACGGTAAGATGTTCGTCTCGATCCCGGTGGTGATGCGGCGCGCGCTCTCTAATGTCGCGCCGAGATCGGCCGGGAGTGTCGCGAGTGCGGGCGCGTCGAGCAGCTTCTTGACCGAGCGGTTGGTCTCGCGTAGTTCGCCCAGCAACTTGGTTGCCTCGGCGCTCAACGCCGGGATATCCGTTTTGTTGAGGGTGTTTTGCAGCAGGTAGAGCGTGATGAGCATCTCGTCGCCCAACGCCCGCAGGTCGATGGCGCTCAGCTTGACGAAGACATCGTCAACCGCCCTTTTGAGGTTGCTCATGGTGCTTGGCGTGGATGGAATAAAGGGGTTCGCGGGTTGCCACGTCAACGGATAATCCTTTGCGACATCGCTGGGCTGTGCGAAGTAGTCCAGTTCGAGGAACGAAAGCCCGGTCACGCCCGAAGAGGCGATCTTGACGCGCAGGCCCTGCTGCACCAGCGTGCGCAGTTCCTTGTCTGCCGCCTGATCGTCGAGCAGACCGAAACGCTCCGGATCCAGCGCCATCACCACGAGAACTTGGTGTGCCCCGGCTTGGGTCAGCGGGTCATTTTTACGCTTGCCGTATTCGCTGTAGACGAATCCGATGCGCTTGACCTCGCCGACCGGCACGCCACGATATTTGACGGGCGAGCCCAAGTCCAGACCGGTTACAGACTCGGCGAAGTAGGTTTCGGCTTCGACTACCTTTTTGTTGAAGGTGCGTGCGCCGGCAATCCCGATCGCCAATACGATCAGGGCTGCGCCGGCTAGGACGAAGAAGCCGATTTTTGCAAAGTTTGCCTTGTTCTCATTCATGACGGTTGCTTATCCTTCGCGGTTGAAAAAAGCGCGTACGGCTGGGTGCTCGCTATGCTCGCGTAGTTCGGCAGGTGAGCCGGTGGCAATCAGCCGTTGCTCCTGCTTGTCCAGCATGACGCAGCGGTCGGCGACGGCAAAGATGCTGGCCAGTTCGTGCGTTACCATCACGACCGTCACGCCCTGCGTATCACGCAGGTGCAGGATCAGGCGGTCGAGTCCGGCCGAGGTTACCGGATCAAGTCCGGCCGAGGGTTCATCAAGAAAGAGGATGCGGGGATCCAGCGCCATGGCGCGCGCGATCGCCGCGCGCTTTTTCATGCCGCCGCTGATGTCCGACGGGAAATAACAAGCATACTCTTTCAGGCCGACCAGTTCCAGTTTCATCTCCGCTACCAGACACCGTGCCTCGCGCGGCAGGTCGGTGAACGACTCCAGCGGCAGGCAGACATTCTCCAGTAGCGTCATCGAGCCGAAGAGCGCCCCGCTCTGATAGGTCACGCCGAAGTGCCGCAACGCGCGCAGCCGTTCCTCTTGCGAGACGCCGAAGAGGCGGTCGCCCATCAGCCGGATCTCGCCGGCCAGCGGCGGGTTGAGACCGATCATGTGCTTGAGCAGCGTGCTCTTGCCGCAGCCGGAACCGCCCAGGATAACAAAGATTTCGCCGGCGTATACGTCGAACGAAATCTCGCGGACCACCGGGCTTGTGTACCCGGCGTCCACATCCTTGACTGTGATGACTGCATCCTTCATGCGCGTTAGATTCCTAGCACGTAAAACAGGACGGCAAAAATGCCGTCAAATACCGTAATCAAGGTCAGGCTGCCGACGACCGCAGCGGTGGCGGCGCGTCCCACGGCGTCGGCCGTGCGTCCGGTATGCAGGCCTTGCGAACACCCCACTAGCCCCACCAGCAGGCCAAAGACTGCCGCCTTGAAAAGCCCCAGCAGGACGTTGCTGAGCGTGGCAGCCTTGATCACGCGTTGCCAGTAGACGGTGGCCGGCAGGCCGATTGAAGTCATCACCATTGCGCCGCCGAACAGTCCGGCGGCAATGGCGAAGATCGAGAGCAGTGGCAGTGCCAGCGTGGAGGCGAACACGCGCGGCAGGGCTAGGAAAGTCACCGGCGGCAATCCGAGGGTTTCCAGCGCGTCCACCTCCTCGTTGACTTTCATGGTGCCGATCTCGGCTGCGAAGGCAGAGCCTGAACGTCCCGCCAGAATGATCGCGGTGATCAGTGCTCCCAGTTCGCGGAACAGGCCGATAGTCAGCAGATCCGCCACATAGACCTCGACGCCGAACCGGCTCATCGAGGCGGCCGCCATGAACGCCACGATCAGACCGAACAGGAAGCCGATCAGCAAGGTGATGGGCAGCGCGTCGATCCCGGCCCGCTCGAAGTGCAGCAGGGTGTCGCGTAGCCGCAACCGCCCCGGACGGAAGAGCAGGGTGGCGAACGCAGTCGCCGCCTCGCCCAGAAAGGCCATCTGTTCGCAGACGACCTGCCAGATATGCACCACGGCCTCGCCGAGTTGTACGGCGGTCGACGTTTTGCGTACCGGATTGGCCGCGGCCGAATCTTCGGCGAAACGCTCGACTGCGAAAAACTCCAGCGTGCGCGCCACCACCCCGCGCCCGTCGCGACACGCGATGGCGAAGCCTTGGCGCGCCGACCGACGGTACAGTTCGACGATCAGCGCCTCGCCCGCGCCGTCGCAGGTCACGACCGCCCCGGCATCCAATGCCAGCTTATCGCCCTCACCCAGCCGCGCGACCACCGGTAGCGCTGAGCGCCACAACTCGGCCACCGCTTCGGCGGAACAGGTCTCTGGCAGTGAGATTTCCATGACTGTTTGTTGTGCTTGTCGTCGGTTCGTACGGCGTTATTTGCCCTCTAGCCGTAGCGCGGTGCCGTCGTCGACTAAGCTGAAAAGGTGCATGCGTTCTTGCGGGCTTGTGTTGGGTTGGTGCAGGGCCAGTTGCAGCCGGCCATCAAAGGTCTTGAAGATCATGCCGTGCCCTCCGTTCGTGGTGTAGATCGGCGTGTGGCCGGTCCAAGGGCCGGCGACGCGCCCGGACGTGGAGCGGGCCAGCAGCACGCAATATCCTTTGCCTGGGATGAAGGTCGACCAGATCATGAAGAGCGCGCCGCTTTTGGGGCTCTTGTAAAGGAAAGGTCCGTCAGTGACCTTGCTCTCTTTTTCGCCGCGCTTTGCGCCCGGCGCGACTGACGCGCTGAAGAGGCGGACCGATTCGCCCCGCGTGTCGCTCAGATCGGGCGTAAGTTCAACCAGCGCCATCGCGCCGTCGATGAGTTGCACCCACTCGTGACAGAAGATCATGTAGGGCCTGCCATTCTCGACGTACAGGGTGCCGTCCAACGCCATCCAATCGGCGGGTGTGTGCGAGCTGTTCTTCAGCGGCTTGAAGGGACCGGCCGGCGAATCGGCGCGGTAAATCCAAGTGCCGCGCCGGTGCATGGGCGGCCAGTTCGGGGTGTCTGCCGGTTTGGCGATGGGCAACATGTCGCGGAAGGTCAGCGTCACGAAGAGGTAGTACGCGCCTTTGTAGACGTGCATCTCCGGTGCCCAGACCATGGCGACGCCGCTATCTTCGGGCAGGGTGAGCACGGGGCGGGGGGCCTGCCAAGTTTTGAGGTCCTTGCTTGTGTAGACCTCGACACCGCGATATCCACTACCGGCACGGTTCCCCGCCTGCGCATAGAGGTAGTAGGTCTTGCTGGATGCGTCGGCGAAGATAAAGGGATCACGCACACGGATTGCGTCGGTCGTGAGCGTCGCGGTCTGCGCGGCGGTAAGCATAGCGCACAGGCCGAAGAGGGCGGTGAGTATTTTTTTCATGGTGTTTGATCCTTGGGCGGTGGTGGTAGATCGGGCGACACGTAGACTTGCGTGGAGAGTTGGAAGTCACATCCGCCTTCAGAAAAAGAGAACTCGGCCATATAGGCGGTGAAGCCTTTTGTCGCAGCAGTCAGGGGAACGGTTGCGCGCAGCCCCTGCGCATCAAGCGCGAGCGGCGTACTCTTCCAGACGGCCTTGCGGAAATCACGGGTCGGCGCGTGCGCTCGCCAGAGCCGCGCGTCGCGTGCTCGGCGGTCGGCCTCGACATGCAGCGTGTCCGTTGCGCCGTTCTGCCGGCGCCAACTCATCTGCGGCGGCGTCTTGCCCTGCGCGATCATCTGCAGAAAGGCGGCGCGGGCACGCGCGGCGCCTTCAGTGTTACCCGCGCCGTGACCGGCGTTCGGGGCTTGGTAGACTGTTTTCGGCCCCGGCAGATCGTCCCAGTAATGGCGCAGGGAATCCACAGTCCAGAAGGGATCGTTTGTTCCGAGCAGCAACAGTTTGGGCATGGTGAGTGCGGCGCGATAACTGAAGGGGTCCACAATCTCCTGCAGGCGGGCGCCCTCCGGCCGGTCCAACCATTCTATCAGACCGATATTGGTGTAGGCGCTGATCTTCTCGCTCTGGCGACCGTACACGCGCTGTGACCACTGGGTCTGCGCTTTCAGATTGAGCATGTCGATCACCGTCGGCACGATGGCACAGACACGCGGGTCCACCGCGCCGGTGAGCCAGGCGGTCCAGCCGCGCTTGGAGGCACCGGACACCACGAAGCGCTCGACCTGCTGTCCGTGCGTGGCACGCGCCCAGGCCTGAATGGCGTCCATGGCGCGCACGGCGCTTTTGGTCATCGGCAGCAGCAACGGCCAAGAGTCGTCACCGCCGCGCAGATACTGATCGAAGGTGTAGGCGATCAGGTCGTCCTCGTACCGGTTGCCATACAGCGGCTGGTTCGGTACGTCGGTGAGCACCGCGACCAACGTACTGCCGGTTTCGGCCAGACGCTTGACCGCAGGCAGATGCTTGTGGCTTGCGCCATGCGTGATATCGAGGAAGACGGTCGCAGGGTGGCGCACTGTGCCGGGACGCGCGATGTAGAGCGTGTGCGTCCAGCGGCCGCCGCGCCATGTTTGCGAGACCAACTCCAGCGTGGTGACCTCGATCCCGGGCACATCAAACATCTGTGTGCCGCGCGACCGCCACGCGAAGGAGGAGTCCGTTTGACGCACATACGCTTCCAGCGCGCCCGCATCCGCGCGAGCCGCTACACAGAGGCACAGCGCAATGAGCGCGAGCCCGTTGCACCAGCTAGAGCGATTCGCCATACGTTTCGCCTTCTCCTCCTACCGGACGCTACCTCAGCTTAATCAGGGTGCCGCGCGTCGATTCATATTCCAGCACCACTTCGCCATTCTCGGCTTTGATCGTGGCATTGTAACCCTTGCCGCCCGCGTTCACAAGCGTCCAGTCGGAGAGATGATCCGCACCACTGACCGTGTCGTAGGTCATCAGCACCGCGCGGAACGAACCGTTGATCAGGTCGCCTTCGGCTCTGCCCAAGTCCACCGTGCCGGTGCCTTCGAACGTAAGGTCGCCGGCCAGCAGCATGTCATAAGCGGTGGGCGACCATGTCCAAGCGTAGGCCGCGTCCGGCGCGAACGTCAACTTCTCGGCCATCAGGGTCGCGCCAGCCGGAGTGTCGGCGTCGCCGGGCGACACCCGGTCGCGCACTGTCAGTGCGCCGCTCACGTACCCTTCGCCGGAGAGCGTGCCCACGGTGCTCGTCTCGCCTTGCGCCGCGAATGTCGCGCCGCCGTCCACGCGCAGGTCGGGCAACTCGCTCGCGGTGTCGATCACCTGCTGGAGTTCGGCCTGCGACAGCGCACGCCCGTAAATGCGCACGTCGTCGATGCGGCCTTTGAACTGCCCGGTCTCCGGCGTGGCCATATGGTAGTGGCCAAAACCGAAGCCGAAATCGCCGAGGGGCCGGTTCGGCGGCGTGAGCAGTGTGTTTTTCATGGCGGTTGCCGTTGATCCACCGGCGGGCTGACCATTGATGTAGGCTGTTACACCGTCCGGTGTGACCACATACGCCACATGGAACCATTGGTTGGGCCCCGGAACCGTCGTTGAGGTATAAAACGATGACCAGACCGAGGGGCTGCCGCTGCTGGTACCCGTGGACATCATGCGCACTTTGTCCTTATGCATGCGCAGCATGAGTTCGTATGGACCGTTTGTGTAATTGGCCGCGCGCGTGGTGAAGAATGTTGTGCTTGTGCTCGAATCCGACGTGACATTGTTGACCCACAGCCACATAGCGACCGTGAATGAGGAGAGCCCGCGGTATTCGGCATCAAGCGGCGTGCAGACCGATGAGTTGCCGGTCACGAAATGCGCTCCCGTCAGGCCGTTGGTACCGGACACGTAGTCCAGCGCGCCGCGCTGCACGGCGTGGCGACCGTTGCCCGAGCTGTCGTACACGCTGCCGCTCTCCATGCTGTAGCGCGCCAGCAGGCCGGGGACCTCGGTCGGACACACCGACGCGCTATCGAGCACCGCGTTCAGCGTCCCGCCCCGAACGTCGACCAGACCGTCCCAGCGCAGCGGCTCCGTCAGCGTGAGCGCGCCGGCGCCGGTCTTGGTGAATGCGCCGCCCGCCGCATCGCTACAGACCGGCAATGCGATTGTGATCGCCTGTCCGGCGGTGTCAAAGGTGCCGCCTGCCGGACCGACATAGAGCTGCTTCAGGCCATAGAGGTAGTTGCCGTCGATCGGCGTTATCGCTCCTTGCCCGGTGGTCACCAGCGTGCCGCCGTTCAGCGCCAGCGCGGACCAGCCTGCCGCATCTGTCTGGGTCGTGGGCGGCAGGCGCAAGGTCGCGCCGGCCGGCGAGCCGTCACCGACGATCACGTTGTTGACGCGGCTGATGTTGTTGACATCGCCCATCCAGTTCCAGAGTCCGGTTACATCCAGCGTGCCGCCGTTGGAGATAAACACGCGGCCGTAACGGCCGCCGTAAGGTTCGGCCAGTTGCCGGTAGCCAAAACCGACGCAACCGAGCTGCGCCATGCCGCCTTCAATGTTCAATACCGCCGGTCCGCGCACACCGATATTGAACCACGTGCCGGGCAGGCAGGAGAGCACGCCGCCTGTGCGCACGGTGAAGCGATCCTCTACGGTATTGCCTTGGATGCTCAGGCAGACCGCGTCATAGTTTCCACTGAAAGCGAGCTGGCCATCCACCACCACCGTGTTGGGACCGTAAGCCATGTAGAGACCGGAGAGCGTGGTCTGTGCACCGGCATCGACGACCAGCGTACGCGCACGATTGTTGTTCGCGTTCATGCGGACAGTTTCGCGGTTCACGTTGCCGATGCGGCTGACAGAGCCTGCGGCGAAACGCACCTGGCCCTCTTCTACGCTAAGGTTAGCATTGTCTGTCGCCGCATCCGTCACGCCGGCCAGCACCAGCTCGCCCGCGCCCCGCTTGATCAGAGTCGCGAAGCCGGGATGCTCATAGGTCAAGCCGTCCGCCAGCACCGCGCTAGCCTGCGGGGCGACCTCCACTATCGGTTGTGCGGTGCGCACCGCGAGCGGACCGTTCAACTCGCTGATACCGGTGCCCGTGACATACAATGGGGCGTAGTCATATTCGAGACCCAGCGGTCCGGTGCCGACATTCGCACCATTGGTCAGCGTTAGCGTGCCGCTCGTCAAACGGACGCCGCCAGTGAAGCTATTGACCGCGCCGAGGATCAGGTCACCCGCGTTGCGTTTGACGAGGCTACCGACTCCGCCTATCGGTGCATTCAGACTGAGCGCTGTTCCGCTGATCGGCTTGATGTCGATCTCGCTGAGCAGTGCGATCGGCGTGGAGAGCGTGTGGCGACCCTGTTCGACTTGAATCGCGCCGGGCGTTGCGCCGCCGTTTTCCAGCGTCAGCGCGTTCATACCGTCGCCAGCGAGCGTGTAGGCGTTGGTGCTATTGAAGAAGAGCTGGCCCACTGTCGCGCTCTGGTCCAGCAGTACCGAGGCATCGGCTGCAAGCGATTCATCGAAGCGCACCGCTGCGCCGGATGCGCCGGCACCGGGCGCGAGTGCCCACTTGCTGGCGTCGCTCCACGTACCGCCGCCCGATGCGGTCCAGACATGTGCGCCGCTGGTGGCACCGCCGACCTCCAGCCAGAGCGTGTTGTTGTTGATCGAAAAGACGTAGGCTTTGCCCGGCTGGGGATTGGCCACACCGAAGGCGTCGGTGGTGGTGGGGCCGTTGCCGCTCCAGCGCAGCAGCGCATAGCGGCCGTTGGGCACGATGTTGTCTACCGTGCTACTCTGCCAGAAGAGGTGGAAGACGGCGTGGTGCGCCACCACGTCGCCGGTGACCGTGATCTGGTCGTTGACGCCGGCGGATACGTTGACGCCGAACACCAACTCTGCGGGTGTCGTGTCGAGTGCGTCGCCGAGTGTCAGCGCGCTGACTGTGAGGTTCTGGGCTTGCGACTGGTTGAGCTGCAGCGTCGCCCCCGGCACAACCGTCAGTGCCGAGGCTGCGGGCAGGTTGCTCTCTACGCGGAGCACGCCGGACGAAACGACGGTCGGTCCAGCATATGCTTGCGCCGACCTTACCGAGAGTGTACCGGTTCCGATCTTGACCAAGCCGCCGTCGCTCGTGTCGGCACCGGTCAATACGGCCTCCAGCGAGAAGCGTTCATTTTCGGCGAACGAGGTATCGAAGATGGCGGGTGCCGCGCCGATCTTTATCTCATCGAAGTTGTCACTCATGATCGGGCCGGTCGGCTGGAACACACCGCCGTTGAAGAGCACGCGGGCGTAGCCGGTGGCGGGCGAAGTCCACGCATACAGGTTGTAGCAGGAGAGCACGCCACCCGCCAGTTCGACGGTGCCCGTGCAACCGGCGTTCATGGCCAAGATGACGTCCTTTCTGAACTCGGCGCGTCCGCCGGTCACGCGCAGGATGCCTTCGCCGCCGCTGTTGCCGAGGCGGCAGGAGGTTTCGGAGAACAGCACCTGATTGCGTAGGATGCCGCCGTTGACCCAGATGGTCGAGACGCCGCCTGCACCTTCGCCCACGAAGAGGACGTTTTCTATCGTGCAGGTACCGTCCTGAATCTCAAGAACCGGGCGTCCTGTGTATCCGTCGAACTCTGCGGTTGTGCCGAGTGCGAGATTGCGCGTCACAAAGTCGCCGCCCTGAATCAGCAGACGCGAAGTCAGGCCGTCCGGCGCGGTCACGGTGGAGCCGTTGTTGCGGCCGATGTGGGTCCATTCGGTGCAGACGACCTCTCCGGCGGTCACCACCAACTCGCCTGCGGTTTCGCTGTTCGCGTTGGCGGTGGTTGCCAACCCCACGAAGAGCGGTCCGCCAATGACGGTGCGCTGATCGGTGTCGCCTAACTTGACGCATCCTTGTGCGACGTTGAAGGCGCCGAAGCCGACTGTGGGGCCGTCGCCGTCCACGCCCGCCGCCGCGATGCCGTTCAGGTTGGCGGCGCTCC